>ERZ773107.296-NODE-296-length-55615-cov-26.913085_pt1 | contig 55615 bp, 45 predicted proteins | sample MGYA00580571_ERZ773107 | MGnify/ENA primary metagenome ERZ773107 (study PRJEB29015, sample SAMEA2737843) | human gut metagenome | biome: human gut; feature: human-associated habitat; material: faeces | place: China | collected 2012 ... | reverse complement strand
GAAAGCTACAAGCGCGTATTGTAAAGGCTCAGAAAGAAGGCAGACATAACAAGGTGAAAACCTTGCAGTGGATGCTTACTCACTCTTTTTACGCCAAGGCATTGGCAGTAAAGAGGGTTACTTCCAACAAAGGGAAGAATACGTCTGGAGTAGATAAACAGCTTTGGGACTCTCCCAAGCGCAAGTACAAAGCAATCGGTGAACTTAGACGTCGTGGCTACCATCCACAGCCGCTCCGTAGGGTTCACATCAAGAAAAAGAACGGTAAACTCCGACCGTTGGGAATACCGACCATGAAAGACAGGGCGATGCAAGCATTATATCTCATGGCATTGGAACCGATAGCCGAAACGACAGGCGACCGTTTTTCTTACGGCTTCCGAAAGAAGCGCAGGACAATGGACGCAATTCGTCAGATTGATACGGTTCTAAATCGCCAGCATTCCCCCGAATGGATTTTGGAGGGAGATATTAAGGGTTGCTTCGACCACATCAGTCACGACTGGCTTATTGAAAATATCCCTATGGATAAAACAATACTCAGAAAATGGCTGAAATGTGGAGCTGTATTCAATGGTAAACTGTTCCCGACAGAAGAGGGTACACCACAAGGAGGTATCATATCACCGACACTTGCAAATATGGCACTTGACGGACTTCAACCACTCTTGGCTGAAAGATTCAAAAGACGTTTCATCAACTATAAGACATTCCACTACAAAGTGAATCTTATCAGGTATGCGGACGACTTTATAATCACAGGTCGAGATAAGGAATTATTGGAAAACGAGGTCAAACCAATGGTGATAGAATTTCTCAAAGAAAGGGGTCTTACCTTATCCGAAGAGAAAACTACCATTACGAACATATACGATGGATTTGATTTCTTAGGTTTCAATGTAAGGAAGTTCGGCAAAAGGCTGTACACATCTCCGTCCAAAGATGCACAGAAACGCTTTAGGGCAAAAATCAGTGACATCGTTAAAGGACATAAAATGTGTAAGCAGGAATCGCTGATACGAATGCTCAATCCTGTGATAACAGGTTGGGGAAACTATTACCGATATGGTGCATCAACCAATGCTTTTCACGGTTGCGACAATCACATTTACAACCTCACAAAGAAATGGGCTTTACGTCGCCACCCAAAGAAACGCAAGTCTTGGGTTGCAGATAAGTATTGGCATGAAATTCGGGGGCGTAAATGGACGTTTGCATGGAAATATGAAACAAAAAGCAAGAAAGTGAACTACCTGACCCTTAAAAGGTTGTCGGATATACATTATACTCCGTACAAGCAAGTCAAGGGGGAGGCAAACCCTTTCGACCCGGAATACGATGATTATTTCTTTCAGCGAAAGGAGCAACAAATGCTGGAATCTCTCAAAGGACGTAAGTCACTCTTATATTTATGGAACAAGCAGAAGCGGACTTGTCCGTTATGCGGCAAGGAGATAGATTGTACAAAAGCATGGAACGTCAATGAAATATCTGTTGGTGGTTCAATTGTACGGCAACTTGTCCATAACAACTGCTACAAGCGAAATAAACGAAACTGTTGAAAGTATGAGCCGATTTCTAACAACAAATAGAAATATTGAGTTGCTTGAGCCGTATGAGGGGAAACTCTCACGTACGGTTCTTAGGGGAGAAAGGGGCAGTAATGCCCTTGACTTACCCGATATTCAGAAGCAGGGAGACTTCTTTGTTGAGTCGCCAATAATTCTGCTTGCAGCTATAATCTGGTATTTAAAGATTTATGACAACGGCAAGTATTGTACTTTCCCTCATGCCATAGAATTTTTGAACCGCCCATACGCTCAGATATTTCCGATACTGACATCATATCCGGAACTGGAAAACTACCTCAGTCCGTTTATGGATGCGTGGGAGTCAAATGCACAAGATCAGCTCCAGGGACAGATAGCTTCTGCTAAAATTCCATTGTCAAGAATGATTTCTCCGGCACTTTATTGGGTAATGACAGGAGATGATTTTTCACTTGATATAAATAATCCGAAAGAGCCTAAAATCCTTGTGGTGGGAAACAACCCTGACCGACAGAATATCTATTCTGCAGCACTTGGCCTTTATAACAGCAGAATAGTAAAATTGATAAACAAGAAGAAGCAATTGAAGTCATCTGTTATCATTGACGAGTTACCTACAATTTATTTCAGAGGTCTTGATAATCTTATTGCTACTGCACGAAGCAACAAGGTTGCTGTGTGCTTGGGTTTTCAGGATTTCAGTCAGCTTACCCGTGACTATGGTGACAAGGAAAGCAAGGTTATCCAAAATACTGTTGGTAATATCTTCAGTGGTCAGGTTGTCGGTGAAACAGCCAAGAATCTTTCTGAACGCTTCGGGAAAGTGTTGCAGAAACGCCAATCCATGACTATCAACCGCAATGATAAATCCACCTCAATATCTACACAAATGGATTCACTTATTCCGGCAAGTAAGATTTCTAATCTTACCCAGGGTATGTTTGTGGGTGCAGTCAGTGATAACTTTGATGAACGAATTGAGCAGAAAATCTTCCATGCTGAAATTGTGGTAGATTCTGCCAAAGTTTCTGCTGAAATGAAGGCATATAAGAAGATTCCCGTCATTGCCGAGTTTACCGACAAAGATGGGAACGATATTCTTCGTGAGACTATTAATAGTAATTATCGTAGAGTTAAGCAGGAGATTATTGCTTTAGTTGAGTCTGAGACAGAACGGATAAAGAATGATTCGGAACTTAGTAGATTGCTGAATCACTTAAATTAAGTGTATACTAATTAAAGCTGTTCATTTGATACTACTTTTGAAGCTGATATTTTTTTTCGTGTGTCTATAATTATAATATTTTCTTTATTGTTTAATCTTAATTTCTTTAATATGTTTGTTGTTTTGGTGTAATCATTATCTTTTATAATAAAAATAACTATAATATATTTATTGGTTGAATTAGCTTTTGCATAAATATTTAATTGAAATTTTAAATTAGATTCTAACGAGCTGCTACAAGCTAATTTGAATTCAACCAAAGTAATATCTTTAGAACCTTTGGATATTTTAAAGTCTACAAATCCTCTTCCATTACCAACCTCTGAATTAACATCAAACTGTGTGTTATACCATACCTTTTTAAATCTATTTTGTAGTATCTTTTCATTTATAAAATTCTCAAATTTATAACCGTCTTTATCTTCAATACAATGTTTAAAGAAATGTATTCTTGATAGAGATTCTTTATATGAATCATTAAAAATATCTCCTTTGTTTATTTCTTTTAGTTTAATAGTCTTTTTTGTATTATTGATGAATTCTTTCTGAATTTTAAACCATTTATCAAGAAATTTGATATATTTAATTTCTTGTTGAGTAAATGCAGCATATAGTTTCTTGATTTTTATTTGATACTCTTTTCTAATTATGATTTCATGATAATCTAATAAATCTGTTTGATTAGTATATTTACTTAAATCAATATCTTCAAGCAATTTTTTGCTAATATTTATTAGGATAGTAACTAGTTCTTCTTCTGATATTAATACTCCACTTACCCTTTGGGTGTATGGATTAAAGTGTTGTTTTTGAATAATTAAAGGTGTTGCTCGCTCATAATATGTTTTTATTTCTTTTAATTCTGGAAATTCTAAAGGAAAAACTTTTAACCATGTATTAAATCTTGACAATAGAGATTCTATAGGATTATAATTCTTATTTATGATAGGTTTTTTTAGTTTATTAAAATATGATTGTATAAAATCCTTGACTTCTTTTTTGATATTTTTATGTTTAGATATCGCATTTTCTAATAATGAAATGAAATTATCTAAAAATAATGGTACGCCATACATCTCAGGGAAACAGCCAAAGCTTTCTATGGCATAATCTAAATAATCTGAAATCTCTTGTTTCCAATTATTTTTATCCTGATTATTAATGATGTGTTCTTTTAGTGATAATAATTTTTTATGACCTTCACAACATAAAGGAAATTTTTCAAATTTCTTGTTTAAGAATAAAATAATATTATTTCTCGTTTTTTTACACTCTTCACATGTACGATAGTCATGTATATCACCTTCTGTAGGTTTTATTGCGTATGGCTTTACTAATAAAGTCGCCTTTAAATATTTAAAATTATTAATGCCACAATTATGATTATATTGTTTTTGCACATATAATGTAACTTGAGAACTCATTTTTAGTTATAGTATATTATAAACTAGATATTGTTAAACTCTTTTCTATCAGCAATTATTGCTTGTTTCATTTCTTCTGATAATTCGTTAATGTTGTATGAATATTGAGCCATATATTCATCAAAAGAAATAAGGTGAGTAATTGCTGATAATGTATCGATAGGATTTTGCTGTATTTCTTTGTAGTATTCATCAAAGTATTTTTCAAAACTATCTTTTTTAAATCGTTTTTCATATTTTATAAGAGTAAGTGGGGACATTAATATTAATCTTTTTTCTGCATATATATTTAGTCCTTCGTTTTTTAAGCATTCCGCATACCAATTGTGTAATATTACGGATAGTCCTTCAGCCAATAATCTATTGTCGGCAATAATGAGGACTGGGTATACAATTGTATTTTGAGATATGCTTGTATCCCATGGGAATTTTTTATTTCTGATATTAGCTAAGTGGCCGGCAATTTGACCACATCCTATTTTTTTAGGTTTTATTGATATGTGACTTTTATTTAAAGGATCTAATTTGAATGTCTTACTTACAAGTTTGTTGCGTAGTTCTTGCTCTATTACTTTATAGTCCCTTTTTTCCTTTATCCATGCATTTATTCTTATATCTTTACATTCAAAAAGGATTATACTTTCTTCTTTTTGAAGAATGAAGTCCGGACAGCCTAATTCATTATTTTTGGGATTATATATTTTTTTTAGAGCATCTTCATCCAAAGCTTTGTATTGAGTTGAAATACATTTTTTTAAACTTTCTCCAAATAGTTTTTTTTCCATAAAGTTTGAAGTAAATAGATTTGATATATCAGGAGTTTTATTATTCATCTCTTTTGCAATATTAATGAAGTCAAAATATAATCCACTGTATAATCGATCTATAAGAAATATAGGAGTATGAATTGCATAATCGCCATTTTCTAAAATGAACAATGGTTTATCTCTAAAAATTCTATAATCAGAATTTCCTTCCTTGTCAAATTCATCTTTACTTTTATATGGTATTCTATCAATATTTGATGGAATAGAAATTTTATCTAGAACAGATTGTGTAATTAACGAATCTACATCAAAACATAGATTTTTTGGTATAATACCAGATTTCTCGGAAGTCATAATAGCTATAGAAAAAATTGTTCTAATGTACTCTCTCCATGATGTTATTTCATATTTTTTGCAGAACAACTCTAATAACATGGAATATTTATCATTAGTTTCTATATATTCAAAAAATCTGACAGCTTGTATTAATTGATAAGTGAATTCATTTTTATTTTCAAAATGAAGTATATCATATGATGATGCCGAATTTAAATATGCAAGAGCTGCGAGATTTTTATCTTTTTCTTCAATTTTATATATCATCAATTCTTCATTAATTTGTGTAATTAATTTTAGTATATGATAATTTAACTTTTTTACATCATGTGTATTGTTGTTGAATTTTTTATATTGTATAGAAAATGCCTTTCGTAATAGTTCGATAGGCATATTGTCTAAAGCTGCAACATATGTTATGCCCGTTGTAGTTTTGGAACTATAGAAATTATTGATTTTATGGTAGATTTTCTTTAATCTTATATCATTATGAGATAATATTTTACAGAGATGAACTGCTGTTTTATTACAATATTCATTGTGCAAAATAATAGCAAGACGTACTATTTCATCTCGAGAACATTGACTCAAAGTCCTTTTATATCCAACTCTACATAATTGATTAAAAATGTATCCAAATTCCATTGGCATTTTTATCTCTAATTTATTATATCTATTTCCCATTATATAATTTTATTGTTTCTTATTTTATTGAATTACATTTTTGACATTACTACGTTTAAAACTGTTGTGTTATAAAGTAATTAGTAAATATTGGTATAGGATAATATAAATGGAATACATTCATCTACGCATATAATTAATTTATGATTTAAAATCATGTCCTCTATTATTAAAGAAGACGGATGTCCATATGTATTATAAATCCCATAAGAAAGGAAAAATCTTCGACAGTCATTATTTATTTTATATAATATATCTGGATTGTAAGATTCTAAACTTCCATGATGTGGAACTTGAATTAATCCTATATTATTTATGTGCTTTGGGGGTATAATATTTAATTCATTAAGAATATTTCTTTTATTTAGATTTACATCTCCAGTATAAAGACATGAAGATAATCTTCTGTACTGATTAATATCGTAGGGTCCAGAATACAAGACTAATGAATAAGTATTAACATATTTAAAAACTTTTTCATAGCATTTTTTAAACTTACTTGCAATACCCTTTTTGATATTTTTTAAACTCTCTATAGTCAAACCGTTATCATCCAAAAGTTCTTTAAACTCTATTATTGTTTCTTCTGCTGTTGGACAATTAATAGGTATATATAGCCAATTTATATTTTTATATTTAATTGGGGAACCACTTGGTATTTTTTCTTTATTACTTAAACTTTCTAAATCTGTAATTCCTTCATTATCATTATTTGTATTTTCATCTGCTTTTGATATATTATTTATTTTTGTGCCTTCATCATGATTGGGGTTAAAAAAAGATTCAGGATCTGTAATTAAAGATTGAATGTATTTATCTTCTTTACGAATTTTAGAAATAGCAGATAATATTATTTTTTCTTCTTCTGATAGTTCAGGGATAATGACATATGATATTTTATTTACAGACTCTTTTAATGTCAATATTCCATTAACATGATCTGCATCAAAATGTGATATAAATAAAATGTCAATAGTGTCTTTCTTTTCTAATTTGAATGATTTCTTTATTAATTCTTTTGCTCTTAAAGGAATATTTCTTTCACACCCACAATCATAAACAATATTAGCTATATTATTGTTTTCATCATTGTAAAACTTTTCTGTATAAAAGGCTCCTTGTCCTATATTATGGATATTTCTTATTAATTTCATGCTAATCAAATTAAAGTTATTACTAATATTTGACATAAAGATAATTAATTATATATCAATATTCAACTATTGTACTTTTTTATTTTAATATTCTTTTTTCTCCTATTTTACCCACTTTTCCCTCACTTGCACTATCCGCATAAGTAAGCTATATATTTGGTGTTCAAACCCATTAAATTTAGAATTATGGATACGAACACCAATGACTACATCCTCGTACTGGAGGATAAGGAATCGAAAAAGCTATCAGTAGTTTCATCAGTTGATGCAGAAGGTAAGGTACAGACAGTCGAGCCACTTGATGCACATTCAGGACAGTTCATGAAATTCAGTGAAAATGACAGTATTTTCAAGAACTTCATGGAGAACTTTATCAGACAGTTTAATGATCCTTCAAGAACTGGATTGTATAGGCTGGTTGCAGACAAAGTGGAAAGTTCTGTAATGATTCTCCAGGAAATGCTTCAGCAACCACAGAAGAATGAAGAACAGCTGAAACTGATGCGTGTGAATCTGGAGGACTATGTTCCAAAAGAACAGCTTGGGCGGGTAAACGAAGAACGTATTGACTGGAATGAGCTTACGGCAATTGGCATCACTCGTGAACAGTTGAAGGCTTCTGGCAATCTTGAAAAGATGCTTGGATGGGGAAAGAGTAATTTGATGCCTATTGCAGTTCCTTTTGGCGATAAGACTATCTATACGGAAGCCAGACTTGCTTTCCGTGAAGATACTGACGGTAATCTTGCACTGGCTATTCATACAATCAGAAAAGAGCCGCGGTTGGACTTTCCTTTCATGGGTGTTGAGTTTTCAGAGGAAGACAAGAAGATGCTCCGTGAAACGGGTAATCTTGGAAGACTGGCTGACGTTACTCCTAAAAACGGAGAGCCGTTCAAGGCTTTCATATCCGTTGACCCGCAAACAAATGAACTGATTGCTTTGAGAGCTGACCGTGTGCGTGTCCCTGATGAAATCAAGGGTGTTAAGCTTTCCGAACAACAGAAGGCAGATTTGGCTATGGGCAAGGCTGTTGCAGTGGAAAATATGATTTCCAAAGCCGGTAAACCTTTCAATGCTCAGATTCAGATTAATGCCGATAAGAAAGGTATTGAATTCAAGTTTGACAATACTACAAGGCAGAGTGTGACTCAGCATGTAAATCAGGAACAGCAGAAAGGTGTTTCACGGAAAATTTGCGGAGTGGAACTTACAGAAAAACAGCAGGCAGCACTTAATGAAGGACGTACACTCTACATCAAGAATATGGTTGATAGAGTCGGACAGCCTTTCAATGCATACGTTAAGTTTGACAAGGAAGAAAACCGACCGAGATTTTACAGATGGAATCCGGACAGGAAACAGGAACAGGGTGAAGCGAAAGTTGTTGCTGTTGCTGAAGGAAACAAGACTCAGGTTGCCGTGAACAATGAAGGCAAGACAAATGAGGCAACTAAACATGTAAAGGAACCTCTGAAAAAGGAACAGTCAGAGCCGACTGAAAAACAGAAGAAAGAGGTTCAGAAGAAAAAAGGTCGTAAAATCTAATCTGCAGTACTATGGGTATGACTTGTATTATTGCAGAAAAACCGTCAGTTGCCAGAGAACTGGCGGCTATTGTTGGTGCAAATAGCCGTGAGAACGGATATATGGAAGGAAACAATTATATTGTTACCTGGGCTATAGGTCACCTCGTTACTCTTGCTATGCCACAACAGTATGGTGTGGAGGGATTCAGAAAAGAGGATCTTCCGTTGCTTCCTGAACCGTTCCGTCTTATTGTCCGTCAAATAAGAAAGGACGGAGAGTATATCAATGATCCGGCTGCAGTCAAGCAGCTTGGGATTATCAAGAATTGTTTCAATCGTTCTGAAAAGATTATCGTGGCTACTGATGCCGGTCGCGAGGGTGAACTCATTTTCAGATATATTTATTCCTATCTTAATTCTGACAAGCCTTATGTAAGATTATGGATAAGCAGTCTTACAGATAAGGCTATAAGGGAAGGGCTTTCAAAGCTTCGCCCGGGCAATGAATTTGACAATCTTTATAGTGCAGGCAAGGCACGCAGTGAAGCTGATTGGTTGGTTGGCATAAATGCCAGCCGTGCCTTGTCTATCTCTGCAGGTAAAAACGGATTCTCACTTGGAAGGGTTCAGACTCCTACACTTTCTATTATATGCAGAAGGTATATCGAGAACAAAGAGTTTAAGAGTGTTCCTTATTGGAAACTTGAAGCGATGCTGGATAAAGATGGTATTCTATGGAAAGCTGTATCAGAGACTACTTTCGAGAGAAGGGAAACAGCCCAGTCCGCAGTGAAAGCTATCCTTGCGGATAACATCACCACTGACGGACACGGCTGTCTTTCCGTGTTGAAGGTCGAAAGAAAGGCAGTCCGTACCGAACCACCTCTCTTATACGACCTTACCACCTTGCAGAAAGAAGCAAACAGAAAATACAGCTTTTCAGCGGATACAACGCTGTCTCTTGCTCAAAGTCTGTATGAGAAGAAGCTTATAACTTATCCGAGAACGGGAAGCAGATATATTGGTGATGATGTGTTTGATGAAATCAGTGGACTGATAGAGTTCTCAAAGGATGGTTTCAGTTTTGAAAATATTGTTCCCGTGATTCTAAGACATGAACTGAACAGACGTTCTGTAGATGCTTCAAAAGTAACTGACCATCATGCGCTACTGATTACAGGCAATAAGCCTGAACAGTTGAGTACCAATGAGGATAAGATTTACCGTATGATAATGGCGAGAATGCTCGAAGCATTTTCTGAAACTTCACAAAAGGATGTATTGACTGTTACATTACATGGCGCTGATGTTGATTTTGTTCTGAAAGCGGAAAAGGTAACTTATCCAGGGTGGAAAGCTGTGCTTAATGAAAAAGAAGAGGATGAAGATAAGGAAGTTGAATTTTTGCCTGATTTTAAAGAGGGTGAAAACATTAGAATATCTTCATTAAAAGAGACGGAACATAAGACAAAACCAAAACCTTTGTTTACTGAAGCGACTCTTCTTTCTGCAATGGAGAATGCAGGAAGAGAAATTGAGGATGGCGAGGTAAGAAAAGCTATGGACGGTTGTGGTATAGGAACTCCGGCTACAAGAGCCAATATTATAGAAACTCTGCTTCTGAGAGAATATATCAGACGTGAGAAGAAAACACTTGTTCCTACTGATAAAGGTATGGCAGTCTATGATATTGTTAAGGATAAGCGAATCGCCAATGCAGAAATGACGGGTACGTGGGAACTTGCCTTGGCAAAGATTGAGAATGAAGAGAATGATGCAGCCAGATTCAACCAGGAAATAAAGGATTATACCGGACAAATATGTACGGAACTTTTGGAATCGTCAATTGTCTCAAAGGATAATACAGAACTGCTTACTTGTCCGGTTTGCAAAAATAATTCTGTAAAGATTTATCCTAAAGTTGCCAAATGTACTTCTGAGGGTTGTGAGTTCCGAATTTTCAGGGAGGTATGTGGTAAAATGCTTACTGATAAGGATGTGAGAAGCCTTATCACTCAAGGTCATACTTCTACGCTGAAAGGGCTTATTAGCAAAGCCGGCAAGAAGTTCAATGCCGTACTGATATTAAAGGAGGACGGTTCTACATCATTCGAATTCAAGAACAATAAATAAAATGTATAGCCTATGTCATATAACAAGAAGGTTGTTCTCCGCAACAACATTGAGGCTATACGTACAGTATTGCTTCTTGAAGCGGAAAAAAGAATACCGAGTAAGGAGGAAAGGGAGATTCTTGGCAGATATAATGGATTTGGCGGATTGAAGTGTGTCTTGAATCCGGCAAGTACTTTGGCTGACCGTTCCAGATGGGCAAAATCAGAACTTGAACTTTTTCCTATGGTTCAGGAATTACAGCAGGTAATCAAGGAAGGTGCTGCAAATCCGGTACAGGCTAAACTGCTCATGGATAGTATCAAATCAAGTGTGCTTACTTCTTTCTATACTGATACAAGGGTAACTGATACCATAGCATCAAGTTTTGCCGATAACGGTATCAGGTTTGAAACTTTTTTGGATCCTTCGGTCGGTATGGGTTCTTTTATCAACTCATTCGGGAAAAATGCAGAGGAAAGATTCTGTTTTGAAAAGGATCTGCTCACGGGAATGATAATGAAAGCATTGAACAGTACAGGAAAGGTCTTTCTGCACAATCGTGGTTTTGAGGAAATATCACCTGAGCTGATGAATCGTTTCGACTGTATTTCCAGTAATATTCCTTTTGGTAATTATGTGGTATATGACCGTGCATATTCCAAATCAAAGGAGGAGGCAAAGGTTTTGTCAACTCGTGCCATTCATAACTATTTCTTTGTTAAAGGTCTTGATACTCTTCGGGAAGGTGGAATACTTGCCTTTATTACTTCACAGGGTTTGTTGGATTCACCGTCCAACAAACCTGTTAGGGAGTATCTGATGAATAATTCAAGTCTTATTTCTGCTATTCGTTTGCCGGAAAATTTGTTTACAGAAAATGCCGGAACGGAGGTTGGTAGTGACTTGATTGTTTTGCAGAAAAATACGGGTAAAGGTATTGTTTCCGAACAGGAACGCTTGTTTATAGAAACGGTTGATGTTCCCGATCCTGATAATTCTGATAAGGTGTTGTTTACTCATAATGCCATGTTTGCAACGGAGAGCATGGAGAATTGTGTGGCTACATCAAGAAAACTTTCGACTAATCCTTATGGTAAGAAATGTATGGTATATAACCATGAAGGTGGAATTGAAGGTATATGTAGTGACTTGAAACTAAAGCTGGACAGGGATATATCAAATGAGTTATCAAAAGGACTGTTCTATGGAGATGATGACTATGTGGAGAAACTTCAAGGTGAAATGGAAGCTAAACAGGCTTTTACCTATATGCCGAAGGAGATTGCTGATAAGATTCCTGCCCTGTATGAAACGGATGGTGGACTGATTGGTGATAAGGTAGCTTATATAAGATATTTCATGCCATTTGGTGCATATACTTGTTATGTACTTGAAGCGGATAAGAAAACTGGAGATTTGTTTACACTGACCACAATGGGCTATGGATGGGAACTTGGATATGCTTCTCTCCATGAGATTGAGGAAGTTGAAGTAAGAGGTGTAAGGATAGAACGTGATATTCATTTTGAACCGGCCAAGCTTCATGAAATCCAGGAGTTGAAAGAATATGTCGGTAACCGTTATACTCCTGAAGTGGTGGATGCTGTAGCAGAAGAAATAAAAGAGCCTGTTCAACTTTCTGTTAAGGCTATAGGCGATGCTATGAGAGCTTATGAGTCTATGGCTAAGGTTGATGGAAATACAGAGGCTATTCTTCAGGAAGCTGCAAAACACGGATATATTACTATTTTGTCTGGTTCTCAGGCTCACTGGCTTGATGAAGGTCTTGAACGGGCATGTAGAGAACTGGAGGGAATGAGTTTGCGGGAATGGAGAAAGGAGAATATGGATCCTTCCGTTTATGCCTATATGTATAAGAAAGAGATTGAGGAAGAGGAACGTCAGAAGAGTACGAAAATAGAAAAAGCTCCTGTAGGTGTGCCGGTTCTTACTCTGTTTGATCTGTATGAAAGTGCAAGAACAGATATAGAGTCTCCACGTGAAATGGACGGTCAGACTGTGTACTTTGATGATGAGCATCATCCCATTTCTGTTATGGTAGAGGATGAAGATTATAATCTTCCGGATAAGGCGATACAGGCATGGGCTGAAGAAGTGGAACGGTTCAATCAGGAAATAAAGGCTTCTACTCCTAAGGTTACTCCGGCTCCATCCGAAAAGAAACGTGCTGGTAAAAAGCAAACGGGCAAACAGAAAGCCGGACAAATAAAAGGTAACAACCGGCCAGGCAGAACAAAGAAAGTTCAGACTAACAACGTGCAGCTTGACTTGTTTTCTGAATTGCTTATAGATGATGGCAAGCGTAACATTATACCACCAAAGGTAGAGTCGAAACCGATAATAGATACTACTCCACGACCTTATACCACAATGATGTCTTCGCATCTGAAGGACGGTTCTATAGTAAGGCAAGGTACACAGCTGGGATTTCTGTCGAATACTTCCTTTGGTAATCCAACTTTCAATCCGCTTGATCTTCCAATCGGTCAATTGACAAAATTAGGCAAGTACATTGATTTAAGGGATTGCTATTATCGTTTGTATGACAATGAGAGTGAAACAAGGACGGAAGATAAGGAGGAACGCAGTAAACTGAACCGGCTTTATGATGATTTTGTAGGCTTCTATGGCTTTCTGAATACAAAAAAGAATCTGGATGTGCTGAAAATGGATCCTGGTTCTACTGAGATACTTTTTCTTGAACGTTCACGTGAAGGACAGTTTATAAAGGCTGATATTTTCGACCATCCTGTTTCGTTTCAAGTGAATGAAGTCAAGACTGTTACGACTTCACTTGAAGGACTTGCTGCTTCTTTGAACAAGTACGGTGATGTGAATTTGCCTTATATATGTTCGCTTTTGCCTGATAAGGAGGAAGATGAGATAATTTCTGATTTGGACGGACGAATCTATTATAATCCTCTTGAAGGAGGTTATGAGATTGCAGACAGATTCATATCCGGCAATGTAGTGGAAAAGGCAGAGCAGGTGGAATGGTGGCTAGAGAATCATCCTGGCAATGAAGAGGCAAAAAAGAGTCTTGAAGCATTGAAGGCTGCTGTACCTACGCCAATATCTTTCGGAGAGCTTGATTTTAATTTCGGTGAAAGATGGATTCCTGCAAAGGTCTATGAAAAGTTTGCGTGTGAGTTTTTTGAAACAGACGTAAGTGTGCGCTTTGCAGCAAGTGCAGATGAATATTCTGTAAAGTGCAGCAGTAAAAATGGTAATATTAATCATAAGTATGCCGTCAAGGGCGAGTTCAAGACTTATGACGGTATTAACCTGATGAAACATGCTTTGCATAATACGATACCGGACATAACAAAAAGCAAGACGGTTGTTGATTTTAATGGTAATGAAACTGAAATCAAGGTAAGGGATGGTGCAGCCATTCAGTTGGCCAATACAAAGATTGAAGAAATCCGGAATGGATTTACAGATTGGCTACAGTCGCAGCCGGATGGATTCAAGAACAGGTTGGCAGAAAAATACAACAGGTTGTTTAACTGTTTTGTACGTCCTAATTATGATGGAAGTCATCAGGAGTTTCCGCAGCTTGATTTGAAAGGTTTGGGCTTTCCTGATTTGTATAAGAGTCAGAAAGATGCTATCTGGATGCTGAAGGTGAATAATGGTGGTATATGCGACCATCAGGTGGGAGCAGGAAAGACTGTTATCATGTGTTGTGCTGCATATGAGATGAAACGTCTTGGTATTGTAAACAAGCCTATGATTATCGGACTGAAGGCAAATGTGTTTGATATTGCAAATACTTTTAGAAAGGCTTATCCGAATGCCAGAGTATTATATCCCGGCAAGAATGATTTTACACCGCAGAACAGGCAGCGTATCTTTAATGACATAAAGAACAACGACTGGGATTGTATTATCCTTACGCATGAGCAGTTTGGAATGATACCTCAGTCTTTGGATATTCAGCAGGCAATTCTTCAGAAGGAACTTGACAGTGTGGAAGAAAACCTGCAGGTTCTTATCGAGCAGGGTAAGGAGGTCTCACGTGCTATGCTGAAAGGTGTGGAAAAAAGGAAGATGAATCTTGAAGCTAAATTGAAAAGTATTGCAGACGATATAGCTTCAAGAAAGGATGATGTGGTGGATTTCAAACGAATGGGTATAGATCATCTGTTTGTAGATGAAAGCCATAAATTTAAAAATCTGATGTTCAACACACGTCATGACCGTGTAGCCGGACTTGGAAACTCGAATGGAAGTTTGAGGGCACTCAATATGCTGTTTGCTATCCGTACCATTCAGGAGAGGACCGGAAAAGATCTTGGTGCTACTTTCCTAAGTGGTACAACTATCAGCAATTCACTTACAGAACTTTATCTGCTGTTCAAATATCTAAGACCTCAGGCGCTTGAAAAGCAGAATATAAACAGTTTTGATGCTTGGGCAGCCGTGTTTGCGAAGAAAACTACTGACTATGAGTTTTCTGTAACTAATGAAATAGTGCAGAAAGAACGATTCCGTCACTTTATCAAAGTTCCGGAGCTGGCTGCTTTCTATGCTGAAGTCTGCGACTATCGTACAGCGAAGGATATAGGTATAGACCGTCCGGAGAAGAATGAGATTCTTCATAATATTCCACCTACACCTGTTCAGGAGGAATTTATAAAAAAACTGGTGGAGTTTGCTCGTACAGGTGATGCTACTTTGTTGGGCAGAGAGCCATTGTCACAAAAGGAAGAGAATGCAAAGATGCTTATTGCAACTGACTATGCACGAAAGATGTCACTTGATATGCGAATGATAGATCCGTCATACGAGGATCATGTGGACAATAAAGCTTCACATTGTGCTAAAATGATTTCGGAATATTACAAGAAATTTGATTTTGTAAAGGGTACACAGTTCGTATTTTCCGATCTTGGTACATATAAGCCTGGAGAATGGAGTGTATATTCTGAAATCAAACGTAAACTGGTGGAAGATTATGGTATCCCTTCCTCAGAGGTTCGTTTTATTCAGGAATGTAAGACCGAACAGGCTAAAAAAGCAATGATAGAGGGAATGAATAAAGGAACTATCAGAGTGTTGTTCGGCTCAACAGAAATGTTGGGTACCGGAGTTAACGCACAGGAACGTGCGGTTGCGGTGCATCATCTTGACACGCCTTGGGTTCCTTCTGCTTTGGAGCAACGTGATGGCCGTGCTGTTCGTAAAGGCAACTGGGTAGCCAAACAACATGCTGACAATAAAGTTGATGTGATTGTATATGCTGTAGAGAAGTCTCTTGATTCATATAAGTTCAATCTGTTACATAACAAGCAGTTATTTATTAATCAGCTAAAGACTAACAGCTTGGGTAAAAGAACCATTGATGAAGGAGGAATGGATGAGCAGAATGGACTTAACTTCAGTGAATATGTGGCTATTCTTTCTGGCAACACGGATTTGTTGGAGAAAGCCAAGTTGGAAAAGAAGATTACGGCACTTGAAAGTGAACGTAAGAGCTTTGCCAAGGAACGTGATGAAGCAAAATTCCGTTTGAATACTATTGACAAATCTATTGACTTTCATACAAGGCAAGCGAATGAAGCTAAAGCAGATATGGAGCAGTTTAACCGTCTTGCACGTAAAGATAGTGACGGTAATTTGCTTAATGACTTAAAGTTGAATGGAATAGAAAGTCAGGATGTCAAAGTCCTTGCAGCAAAGCTACAGGAGATTTCTAATAAAGCCAGAACCAATGGTGAATACCATCAGATAGGTGAGATTTATGGCTTTCAGGTGGTCGTAAAGAGTGAAGCATCCCAAAAGGATATGTTCGATTTTGTGGATAACCGTTTTATGGTTAAGGGTATGGGAAACATATACTATACTCATAATAACGGTCATTTGGCAAATGATCCCAAATTGGCTTGCATGAACTTTCTGTCCGCTTTGGAAAAAATTCCCAAGGTAATAGAAAACCATGAACGTGAGCTTGAAAAAGTAAAACGTGACGTTGAAACGTATAAAGCCATAGCTTCAGGTGAATGGAAAAAAGAAGGTGAGCTGAGAAAACTGAAATCTGAGCTTTCTGAGCTGGACCGCAAAATTAGTCTTACTATTAATAAGAATAAGGATGATGGTGATAAGGAACAAGTGGTTAAGACTGATACCTCAGGAGAGGTTTATAATCGGATTGATAAGGGAAATGATGGGGTTAAGGTGAAATGGAGGTAATAATATAAAAACAGAGAATATGAGTTTTTCTTATAATTCTCTGTTTCCTAAATATTTTTATATATTTGTCTTATGAATAATTATATATAATTCGTTATTAAATTATGGATATAAATTCAGCTTTATTTGGCACGTTGCTAGGCTCTGTTGTGACAATAATAGTACAATCAATTATTAATTATTTCTCTGAAAAAAAGAAATATGAGAGAGAGTTAAAGAAGATGGTTTTTACAAAGAAAATAGAGGCAATAGAAAAAGCTATGTCATGGTATCAGGAAGCCTTAGATTGCTACGCTATGCTCAGATCTTCTTGTAATGAATTAAAAGCACAATATTCAGATTTTTCTTATAACAAGTTATGCTATGCTGGTAGTGTTTGTCAGAAGTTGTTTTCTGAGTCTAGCAATAGATTGAATCCGGTGTATTTATACTATTCTTTTGAGAAAATTAATATAAAATACGATTCTGCTGGTTCTATTGATTATATAAACTTTGCATTAGCAGAAATTTCTAAATTAAATCAGACAGCATTATTATTAAGGAACCAAGGCTGTAAGGATGACTGTAGTGAAATCATAGACATGAAAAATAAGGCTCTTGATTTACTTGCTAAAATGGTTTTTAGTATTGATACTCAAATTTCCATTATATTAGAAATACAAACAGTTCTTAGAGCGGATTTAAGTCAATATAAGTAAAGATAAATTTATTAGTGTCTAAATATTTTTTTTATTTTCCTGACAGACAATGGTTCACATTTAATGTTGGAACATGAAGACTTTGGTATAATCATTGTATTGTTCTGTTTCCTGTCTATTATAAAGAAATAGTTAGAGTTTCCTCCAATATAATAGAATTGTTCAGAGCACGTGTTAATTATGGTATCATTATATTCAAAAGAGAAAATATCATAAATAGCCGGTTTTTCTATAAATGTAAGAATATGTTTATTATTTGATTTATGATAAGGAAATTGCTCTAAGGGTTGGATTAAGGTTATCATGAGTAATAAGAAGATACTACTTGCTATTATTTTAGCTTTTTTCCCTTCATTATATAAACTAAAAATTGATGCTATTATAAATAATGATGTTATAAGTGAGGTTATCATTCTAAATAGAATATTAAACACACAAAATAAGATTACGAATATTATAAAAGAGATTATTTTACTTTCTATACTCTTTGGTCTATATGTAAAGAGACTTAATATATATGCTAATATAATTACAATAACAGACATAAAATACTCTGCAAAGTTTATGAATAAATCTTGCAGAGTAGAATATGATAAAATATTTATACCAAAGAGAGAATACCAAATTGTAGCCCTAATTATTGAACAGACGAAAAGTAAACTTAAAATCCATGTTTTGTTTTTAGAAAAATAGAGGAATGATTTTCTTATAAATACAAGTGCTCTTAACATGGTCTATGTAATATTTTATTTATGATTTATATTTATAAATATTCTTCAAGTATTTTCTCAAAAATCGGTATATACTTTCGTGGAGTCAATGGACTTTTTGAAAAAGCATAAATCAAATTTATGTATTCTTCATCTGAGAGAACTCCTACAACCTCGGCAGACTCAAATGACTTTAGAAGATTTTCCTGTTCACCTTCCCGGAAACAATAATCAAATGGGATGGTAGTTACCAGTGGAAAAGAGAAATCCTCGTCAGAAGCATACTTCTTTCCAATGCACCTGTTGGCTTCAAATACGTACGATACAATATCCTGTCCTCTGTAGTTCTTGCCGTGTTTCGGTGATAAGCTACCGGAACGTTTTCTTGAAGTAGGAAATACGGCAACAACGTTCAGTTTTTCACTTCTATAGAGGGAAATCAGATACTTGTTTTTGGGAGGATTTGTAAAGGTGCAAAAACCGTAGATAATATTCTTTGCCCTTAACATACCGATGTCGCATTACAGAACTGCATATATTCCAGTGCATCCTCAAAAGCTTCTTCTTTTTCTTCGTCACCTTCAATAAGACGGTTCAGATGAATTTCACAGTCAGAACGACCTGAATCTGAAAAAGTAAGATTGTTTTCATTCACTACTTTACTCCACAAGGTATCATCAAGATGGGTAATGTCGGTAAGCTCATCTGCTGACATGGATCCGTATGTAGAAATGATTTTATCAATCATATCCATTTCATACTGACTGTAGAGGTTTAGCTTTTCTTGTGTAAGAATACCACTAACCGGAGATACTTCACATTTGTCTTCGTTGTTACGATGGCACTGTACATACTCTGAAAATGATCCGTTCTTTACATCATATACTTCAGGTGCAACAGGGCCTTTTTTCCATGCAAAGTAACTGAACCAGGTTAGAGGGAATCCTCTTTCGATAGTGAATTTTTCATCTGTAAGATACACCAGCTTCAATAGCTTCCTAAGGGTTATGTTAGGAATTCTTTCTGCGAGGTATGCTAATAAAACCCCATTCTTTTCTTTATTTACTGTATATCCAAAGCTCATAATGCTGTTTTTAAAGTTGTAATATTCTAATAAATAACTGTTTGAAGATATTATTAGCGTTTGCAAAATTACAATTATTATCGTATTCCGCAAAACGTTAATACTTATATTCTTATCGTCTTTCCTTTTGATGTGCAAGAACATCTTTTGCATAAAATAATCGTCTGCCACCAATCTTTACCGAAGTAACTTTTCTTTCGTAAGCCCAGCGGTAAACGGACTTGGGGGCAATTTTGACTATTTTGGAAACATCCACTACATCGAGAAGAGTATCCGGACCAACCAGCAGTTGGCTCTTCTCCAGATTGCTCAATGTAGTTTCTATGGCTTTAAGGCGGGTAAGGATTTCTTTTATCCATACATCCATTTCTTCATCATTATTCATAGGCTGATATTCCCGGTTATGTAATAATTATTGGAGTCTTGCGACAACATTTCGTTTTCTTTCATGTATCGGATATAGCTTTTGGCTGTACGTTCTTTTACGTCAAGCATATCCATTATTAGTTCTGTCAAGTCATTGTAAGATACCTTTTTTCGTGACTTGAATATCTCTTTGGTAATATTGGATAGTTCTGTACGTTTTCGCTTTTCCTTATCTTCGATGGATTTTTCTCCGGCATAGACGTGCATGTCCTTTGTTTTGTCCCATGTAAAGAGTAACATGGGAACATCAAGAGGGCTACCATCCCTTACTTTGATAGCTTTTACAACTGAGTAAGCAGGATTTTCATCTTTCTCAATGGAGAGGATAGCAGCAGCCTTTCTTTGCAGTTCTGAACCAATATGTCCTCTAAGTTTGATTCCATTGGGTACGAAATGCAGAACACATATTATACATGTTTTGTATATGCCTGCAAGTCTGTATAGTTCATCAACAATGGCTATACTTTCTGTTTCATCATTTGCAGAGCGGATTAAGTCAGCTATTCCGTCTATAACGACAAGGTGTATTCCTCCTTGACGATGATAATACAAGTCCATGCTATCCCTTATAATCTGTAGCCTTTCTTTCCTGGACATGGATGCCAGATAAAATGTGTGATATGTTTCAGGAACAGAATCAATGCCTACTCGTTTTAAAGTCTTTGACAGGTTCTTGTAAAGCTGATACTCTGATTGTTCTGTGTCATAATGAAGTATTGCTTTTTGATTATAGTTTGGGCAAATATCCAGTCCTAATGTATCAACAGAAGAATCAGTTGTTTCATCTATCAATGTTCCGGCTATGATGGCTGAAATAAAGTTGCTTTTACCTGTGCCTTCACCTCCGGTTATACAAAACAGATTATCGTATGTTCCTAATGGTACATCATTGACTGATACAACAGTTTTAGAAATTTCAGGTGGATTGTTATAGTCCATTTCGCATGATTTGAGTAACATGAGTGTATGAGAATATAGTTTTTCCAATGAATTTGTGATAAGTTCCCGTAAATCTGATGCACTTTTACCAAGGGCAAAGAAATCTGATATATCCTTTTCCTTTTTGCTTCCTGATAATGGTAGCTCCAGACGTATGACATTGTGGTCTGACAAGGTATTGTAATGGCGTAGAGATTCCCTTTTACCCGTCTCATCAGAATCGTATAAAATGATGATGTGTCTGAATTTCCTTTCAAGCATTTCTATCATGGTTGTTGGAATAGATGCTGTTTCACTGTTGAAGCAGACTGCAAAAAATCCTTTTGAATAGAGTGACATCACGTCTTTTTCTCCACCTGTTATGAAAACAATATCTCCTTTGTTTGGCAGTTGTTCCAATCCAAAACAATATACTTCAGGCATTTCACCACCATACAGAAAACGCATTTTGTTATTCAATGGTCTATAAAGCTTTACATATCCATTCCCGTTATAGGCAAAAATGGGATCTAAATCTGATGATTCTATTTTGAATGGCTCATTATTCCTGTTTATGCTTTCGTACGATTTTACTGATGTTACATGATAAAGCTTTAAAGTGGAGAGTTTTATGCCATATTTTTGCCAATATCCAAGTTCGGTAGATGTGAATTGTTTTGATTCGACTTTGAAAGAACTTGTATTCTTTTCTACTGCTATATTGGGGGAAATATCTTCTTTGGATACTATTGTCGTTTTTGCTGTAGTAGTGGTGTATGTTCCTGTTGTACTTGGTGCAAGATTAAGATTCAAGTCTGAATTTATAAGACTGACTATATTGGAAAAGTCTGATTTGACATTCCAACCTTTTATTGTGGCAACGAACCAGAAACAATCACCGGAATAACTTTCGTCACCAAAGTCCTTCATCTTGAAGGTGCGTGAATGTCTGTCAAAGTAGATGTTGCATGAGGCATTTTTATCATCATATAACGGATTCTTGAAGTTTTTTCCCGGTCGGAAATCTATCCGAAGATAATATTTGAAAACATCAAGTCCCCTGTTAGTACGGTCCAGTATTTCTTCCTTGTTTATCATTTCGTCTGTCTTTACTCATGTAACTGTTTAGAATTATGTTGTCCTTGAACTCGCTGAGTCTTCTTAAAGCTTCTTCCTTTGGCATTGCCGGTACTTTAATCTGATAACATTTAATTCCCACAAAAAGTGAATTGTAGAAATATCTCACGTCTCCGGATTCAGCATATCTGTATCTGATTATGCCTTTCTTTCTCCATCTGTATAATGTGGATTCAGATATGGCAAGTGCTTCCATCACATCCTTTGAACTTAATTCTAGGGCATCATCTATTTCTTTACTTAGAGTAGTTGAACGCTCGATATAACTCTCAATACGGTTCAGCTGCTCTTTCAGACTTTGAAAGGCTTCACTATCAATGGTAATTACTTCCATACTTTACTATTATTGGTGACCTAATATTTTAAATGCTTCATAAATTCTATTCAAGTCTTCTTGGGAATCTACATTAAGAGAAATGCTAAGTGAAATCTTCCTTTGTTTGGATTCACTTGCATCACATGCAAACAACTCACTAAGAGTGATGTCTAAAATATCGCAGTATGTCTGTAATTGCTCTACTCTTGCTGAACTACAGTCTGTTTCAATTCTGGATACTGTTGACGGTGAAACTCCCATATTTTCAGCAACATACTCTTGTGAATAACCCTTTGCATCCCTTAATTTCCTAAGTTTCTGACTTATCGTTTTCATGTAATGTAAATTTAGGAATGACATCCAATAGGTTATGTTTCACTATATGCAAATGCCTGCATCGTTTGCAACAAATAATTCATCATATGCATAATGATGCCGTTAATCAATATAATATCCAATGAAGATGTGAGTATAGTAGGGTATAAACTCAATTCAGTTTTTGCATGTATCTTAAATATTGTTGTATCCATATTACAGACTAATTGTTTTCGCAAAAGTCGGAATATGTGAATGATAAAAAGTCATGGTTTATACCATCATGGTAAAAATAAAATAAAGGCTTATTTCTTTTATTTTGGCTTATAAAGTGGAGAAATTCTATGTACAGCAAATACAAATAAAAAAATACCATGTTGGTATAAACACGGTATTTTATCATACGAAATCTATGAGGTCTTATCTTCTATCATCCTCATCCATTCTTTTAGAAAGATTTTCTATCAGTTTATTTAAATAGGAGGTACGATCTTTACGTTCTTTCATAGCTATATAAGCATCATAGTAACCTCCTAGATCTATATTGAACATGGTGCTAAGATAATTCATGAACTCTTTTATTTCAATATTTCCGTGGTTTATATCCCCGGAAGAAACTAATGCATAGCCAAGTTCTATTAATGCTGCTTTTTTTCCTGTGAAACGAATAGGTATTTTAGTGCTGATGCTTTGGTACTGTTTTTCTATATAGCTTTCGTTTTCGATCTTCTGTAGTTTTTTGTTAAGATAAATACGTAGCATTTCATTGGCGAGTATTTTCGCTACTTTATAGTCGTACCCTGTTGAAAAATTAGGATCCTTATCTAATTGCGCACTATCTGTATATAGGCGGATATCTGTATTGCCACGTAAAAAATAATGTTCATCATAAATTGTTGAATGTGAACGATAATATTGATAAAAGTCTAAATTACGATTGAAGAAATATGTTAAGTTATCCAGTTCTTTATTGATATATAATTTTATAACCTCATTACTACCAGTTGGACATTGCGCTTCAATACGGTATATCTTATGAAAATATAACAATCGGCTTAATAATTCCGGTTTCTGATTTTTGAAAAAAAATATTTCTTCTTCTTTTGACGAAAACACATATGTTTGTAGTTGGTTTCTTAAATCGGTTAGAATACCTTGTAAGTGATGTACCATTGAAAGAGAAGTTTCGATAATATTATAACTATAGAGGTCGATTTTTGAAATATCGACCTCTACTTGTTTTAATATTTTATCAACCCTATCTTTCATCTTATTTTGAAACTACAGGAATGCAAATATCTACGATCCATTTCTTTTCTGGATGTGTTTCGTGATTATTCAAATATACTTCAAAAGGTAAACCACAACATCGACAACCATGTTCGTCTATTAGGCGAAACATACATTCCCAAGAAGTTTGGAATTCATCCCATAAAATTTCAAAATGTCCTACGGCATATTGTCCGGCAGGAATAGTGTAAGCACTAATTTCTCCGTCTGTCTTTACCGGATTTTTGACTATCAAACAAGCATCCGATATACGTTTTTCTTCTGTTGTTATATTTGGATCATCATGGTAAATGGAAGCTAAATGAAATTCTTCTGTTGTTACTAAACCTTTGGGATATGCCCAATGTAATAGTTTTTCAAATGACTTCTGCATGGTAGTATATGTTCCATAATGACGACAGTACACTACATGAATTGCGCTCAAATGTTTGATTTCAAAATTACAAATCATAAATTTATCTCCTATTTTTAATGTTTTACGCTGACAAAAATAGTGAGAGTATGAACGGCTTTGTTGACTAATTATGTGTTCTAATGTACGATTCTTGCTATCTTTTTGTCGAATTTTGTTTCTGTAAGTCTCGGCAGTTATACCAAAATGTTTTTTGAAGTTACGACAAAATACATTAACGGAGTTAAAACCATATTCAAGAGCAATATCTGTAACTGGCTTTTGCAAATCGTTCTGCAATTGAATAGCAGCTTGTTCTAGTCGTTTTCGCATGATATATTTAGCTAATGGTTCACCCATTACACTAGTAAAAATACGGTGAAAGTGATAAACTGATAGATTTGTTTGGTGTGCTAATAATTGTATATCAAGTTTTTCATCAATATGGGTATTGATATAATCTAGAACAACATTAATTTGTTTTGTATATTGAGCTAAATCATTCATTGTATAATCATATTTATTATATATTTCTTTAACTGAGATATTTTAAATGTATAATGTTCAAACTCTTAAATATTATGTTTTTTCAATATAGTAGATTTCTGCAAAAAAATCCTCATATCAAATAAAATTTAATGATGAGTGTATTTCATTTACAGAGCAATTTAATAGGGAAGATGCTTTGCTAATAGATATTATCTCTTGAGATATAGCCTTATAAACCAATCCTAAGAACCGGTAACTTTGCTCTTGAGGATAACGTGTTTTCTTAATCTGTTCACTAAAATAGGTAGAATTTTTTTTCTTGATACAGTACCCTTTATATCTTTGTTCAGTGATAATACCTACCTCTTTTGCTTTATACATGAGTGTATCAATGGATATGCCAAACTGCATTTGGATAAATATGAGTTCTTGCAATGATATATCTTTTCTGGATATGCCTATAAGTCTTATAAACTCCGAGGTCGGTATAAGCATTTCGTTAACGAAGACATTGCATAACTTTTCTCTTTCCTTATCCTGTAGCTCTTGGGCAAAGTTTAATAATAGATATCCTAATTCATACAAGGCTGTGAATCGCTGTCTTTCTGCTGTTGCATTTTTGTTAACGATGATAAAAGGAGTCGTTTTATTTATAAATCCACTTAATCCGTCAAATTCAACTTCTGCATCCAGATGTACTACCTTGATACCATTTTCTTCAAGAAGGAAAGTAATATTGCTGATAGCATCTTCTCCCAGTTTCAAGTCATTTCGTAATCTACAAGCTACAGTGATTGCGTCATTCTTTTCCTTAATAATATCTTTATAAACTATATGAAAAGAATTTTCCATATGCAACAGATTTTCTATTTCCATATATCTCTCTATTTCATCTATAACCTTTTCCTTAATGCTTTTTAATGACGATGCTTTAAGTTTACTCTTTTTCCTAAACTCAATGTCTTCTACTGTCACATTATATGGACGAAAGAAAAAATCCACATTTACATTAAGTGCTTTGGATAAGGCGATAAGTATAGTGCTCTCAGGCATCATTATACCTTTCTCATATTTTGAGATAGACTGTTTCGATACGATATTATTAATTTTTTCGCAAAGACTATCCATAGATAGACCATTCATAAGTCTGGCACTTTTAAGTCGCTGTGAAAATATCTGTTTCATGATTTTCATTATTTTATGGTCACAAAGATGGTAGTTTTTGTTTGATTTGTCAACCTTATTAAAGTTTAATTTGGAGAAAGATACTTTATTGTAAGATTTCTTATATATTATGGTACTTGCATCTTGTATTAAAAGTGTGGCAGAAAGTTTTGGAAAATATTTATTATTAATTATTGGGCTTTGCTCGAAAAAGATTTTCATTGGATCGTAAATTAGCATTGATGAGGTTGTCAATAAAGGTATATTAGATATTGGGCAATATTACTACAAAAATGCCAAAGAAGAGAACCTTAATAACTGTAAAACTAATAGATATACAGAGTTGAATGGTTCGAATTATAGTGAATCAAAGTTTTATATGGCTTATGTAATACAATTCTTTATATTTAAGAATCAATCATTTGTATTAAGTTTTTATTTCAAAGAGGATTGATCGGTAAAAATAAAATGTTTCTCTTAAAAAACGTAAGTTGAACAAATTGTACCATCATTTAAAATCTTACTCTCCATCAGTTTTAAGTCCAAATTAGGTGTATCAGGAAAAAGTTTTATACCATTTCTTAATAGTTTAGGGACTGTATAGATTGTAATGCAATTTATTAGCTTAGCTTTTATTAAAGTCGTTATTAAACTACCTCCACCGACTACTAACAAATCTGTTTTATGTTTCAATTTATAAATCTCATCTAGTAGTTCGTTTGTTAAGAATTTTACTCCACAATTTGGCGTTACGTTAGTATTATGATGTGAAACCACAAAAGTTTGCTTGTCTTTGTATGGCCATGATCCCCAATGCTCAAATATATAGTGGTAGGTGTTAGCTCCCATAAGTAATGTATCGGCTATGGCATACTGCTTATTAAGAATTGATTTAATTTCAGAAGGAAGCCATTCTAATTCATTGTCTGAAGTAGCAATAAATCCATCAAGAGATACGGCAATGTGTGCTTTAATCTGTTTCATGTTACTTGTAATTAGACAGTTGAACAATATGTTTTACTGTTCACCAGTGTCCAAAAAAGAAGCGTGGTTCTCACACTGCTTCAAAGCGAGGTACTGGCATACCCAAATGAGGAAACAGGCAAGACCACGCTATGACAAAACATAGCATATCCTGCGCTGAATATCCCCTCATTTTGAAAAGTGCCAGTTTTCGCTTTGGGACGTTCGGCGAACGTATATGTTATATATAAAGACGAAATTCCGGAAAATTCCGTTAAATCGCCGTTATTCTCTTATGTAAGTTTCGCAAAGTTAACAAAATACAATAACATATCCTATTATGAAATAAGAAATATTGTTTTATATTGCATTACATGGATCAAAGCCCACTTAGTGCAAGGTGCAAGCCTCCTTATATATTAAGGGGCTTGCACCTTGCACTAAAAGTGTAGCAGAGAGCCTTGGAAAATATTTATTATCAATCATTTGGCGTTTAGTTCGAAAAAGATTACCTTTGAACCGTGAATTAGTGATGACGGAGGTTGTCAACAAGGGTTCATTAGAGATTTGGCAGTTTTGCTACAAAAATGCTACAGAAAGAAGTCTTGAAAAGTGTAAAACTAATTGATATACAGAGTTGAAGCTGAAAGGTTCGAGTTCCCCAGCTTCCGCAAAACGTCCGCTAAATCATGATTTAGCGGACGTTTTTTATACCTCTGACTACGGGTCAACGTAAAATAAAACGATGAACAAAAGTTTTCGGCTTCAAATGTCTAACCTTCAAGACTCAATTAATCTCATATATCTCAAAAAATGACTCTTTATCAATACTCAAAGAAACCTTCTCTGACTCCTTCTGTCCGATAAGGTTCACAAAAATATTGAGATATAATTCAGTAAAAGACAAATTCCAACGATCATATTGCACATCAAAAGTATACAAACGCTCAGCAGTATTCAATTCAGCAAAAGCCTCATTGCTTTTACATAAGAACACATCTTCCGAAACAGTAGGAGGATAAGGCAGGAAAGATGCTGAAAGCATCATATAAATATAGTCTGTATACCAATGCTCCGTATAGTACCTGAATTCGCCTTTTAATCTGAATTTAACCCTGTATTTCTTAGCCGGATTATCATTCATGAAAATAGGCTGACGATATTCCTCGGGGAAATTACCATCATAATAAGAATTACTCATTCCCATCTCCGACTTACCTTCTCCCCTAAAGCCCTCCATGGTAACATCCGATACAGCATTCTTTGGGTCGAACTTGAAAGTCAATTTACCGATGGTCTTGTCATAAGGATACACGGCAAGCGTATCCAGCACATACGATTCCAGGTTATGACTCTCTGCAATCAATGTCGCATTGCCGGTGGGTTCCTCGCTGCCACCTTTAATTATATCAACATTATCTAAAGGATAATAGATGGAATCTTCTTCCTCGTTACAACTGCCAAAAAACAATGCACACAGCAAAAAAACAATGAACTTATTCATATTTTATCATTTTAATATCGCAAAGATAACAAAAAATACGTCATTCTACACTCAATATACCTATTAGTAGTGATGTATACCTCATAAAAAAGTACTACCTTTGCATCCCTAAATCTTTTAATGGATATAACAGTATGGAAATGAACAAAGTTTTTAAGGATGGATTGTGGAGTAAGGAAATCAACGTTTCGGACTTCGTACATACCAACATTACCCCCTACGAAGGCGACGCCTCATTTTTGGCCGGCCCTACAGAGAGAACAAAGAAAGTGTGGAACGAGTGCCTTAAAGCGTTGGAAGAAGAACGCACCAACAATGGTGTCCGTTCTCTTGATAACGTAACAGTTTCTACCATCACTTCTCATAAAGCCGGATATATAGACCGTGAAAACGAGCTCATTGTCGGACTTCAAACCGACGAACTGCTACGCCGTGCCATCAAACCTTTCGGTGGTATCAAAGTAGTGGAAAAGGCCTGCCGTGAAAACGGTGTGGAAGTGGATGAAAAGGTGAAAGATATCTTCTATCATTACCGCAAGACCCACAACGATGGCGTATTTGATGCGTATACCGAAGAAATCCGTTCGTTCCGTTCACTTGGTTTTCTGACCGGATTGCCGGACAACTATGCCCGCGGACGTATCATCGGTGATTATCGCCGTTTGGCTCTTTATGGCATTGACCGCCTGATTGAAGCCAAGCAAGAAGACTTGCACAACATCGGCAGTCCGATGACCGATGCCCGTATCCGTTTGCGCGAGGAAGTGGCAGAACAAATCAAAGCCCTGAAGGAAATCAAAATAATGGGAGAATATTACGGACTGGATTTGAGTCGCCCCGCAACAAATGCACAAGAAGCCGTTCAGTGGGTATATATGGCTTATCTGGCTGCCGTAAAAGAACAAGATGGTGCAGCCATGTCACTGGGCAATGTATCCTCATTCCTCGATATCTATATTCAATACGACCTTGACAATGGCAATATTGACGAGACTTACGCACAAGAACTGATTGACCAGTTCGTCATCAAGCTGCGCATGGTACGTCATTTGCGTATGCAATCATATAATGATATCTTTGCCGGAGATCCGACATGGGTGACTGAATCCATCGGTGGACGTTTCAATGACGGACGTACCAAAGTCACCAAGACTTCTTTCCGTTTCTTACAGACATTATACAATCTCGGTCCCTCTCCCGAACCTAATATGACCGTTCTGTGGAGTCCTGAATTACCGGAAGGATTCAAAGAATTCTGTGCACAGGTTTCTATCGACACTTCTTCTATCCAGTATGAAAATGATACCCTGATGCGTGAAGTTCGTAACTGTGACGATTATGGTATCGCCTGCTGTGTGTCTTACCAAGCTATCGGCAAGCAAATCCAGTTCTTCGGTGCGCGTTGTAATTTAGCCAAGGCGCTGTTGCTGGCCATCAACGGAGGACGTTGTGAAAACACCGGTACAGTTATGGTCAAAGATATTCCTGTCTTGACAGGAGACCTTCTGAACTTTGAAGAAGTATGGTCTAACTATAAAAAAGTATTAATGCAAGTAGCCCGTGTATATAATGATGCCATGAACATCATTCATTATATGCATGACAAGTATTACTACGAAAAAGCTCAAATGGCGTTTATCGATACCGACCCGCGCATTAATCTGGCATACGGTGTAGCCGGTTTGTCTATTGCCATCGATTCACTGTCGGCCATCAAATACGGTCGTGTACATGCCAAACGCAATGATATCGGTCTGACCGAAGGTTTTGAAATTGAAGGTGAATTCCCATGTTTCGGTAACGATGACGATCGTGTAGACCATTTAGGCGTAGACCTGGTTTACTTCTTCAGCGAAGAATTGAAGAAACATCCGGTTTACAAGAATGCCCGTCCCACCTTGTCATTGCTGACTATTACCTCCAATGTGATGTATGGCAAGAAAACCGGTGCGACTCCCGACGGACGTGCCAAAGGTGTTGCTTTTGCTCCGGGCGCCAACCCCATGCACGGACGCGACAAGAATGGTGCCATCGCTTCTCTGAGTTCTGTGGCAAAACTTCGTTACCGCGATGCCCAAGATGGTATCAGCAACACATTCTCTATCGTTCCGAAATCACTCGGTGTAGATATGGAAACCCGTATTGAGAACCTGGTGACCATGATGGACGGTTACTTCACCAAAGGCGCACACCACCTGAATGTAAATGTCCTGAACCGCGAAATGCTGGAAGATGCAATGGAACACCCTGAAAAATATCCGCAGCTTACTATCCGTGTATCAGGATATGCGGTTAATTTTATCAAACTGAGCCGTGAACATCAGTTGGAAGTTATCAGCCGTTCTTTCCACGAGAGAATGTAACATCCATATTATAAATACAATTATCCTAGGGGCGGGCTTTAAACCTGCCCCTATAAGCTTAAAGACAAACCATTATTATGATTAGAGTACACTCCTATGAGTCAATGGGTACATTTGATGGGCCCGGCTTGCGTTTAGTCGTTTTCCTGCAAGGATGCAACTTCCGTTGCCTGTATTGTGCCAATCCCGATACCATAGATATAAAAGGTGAAAGTACCGAAACGCCGATAGACGAAATTATCCGTATGGCTGTCAGTCAAAAAGCATTCTTCGGGAAAAAAGGCGGAATCACCTTTAGCGGTGGCGAACCGACCTTACAGGCAAAAGCACTGATTCCCCTCTTCCGGCGATTAAAGGAGCAAGGCATTCATATTTGCGTGGATACCAATGGAAGCATCTGGAACGAAGATGTGGAAGAACTGCTGAAATTGACAGATTTGGTATTGTTGGACATTAAAGAATTTAATAATACCCGCCATTTGCAACTGACGGAGCGCAGCAACGAGCCCACCCTACACACAGCTCAATGGCTGGAACAAAACGACAAACCATTTTGGCTACGCTATGTACTAGTACCCGGATACAGCTCTTTCGAAGAAGATATCCATGCATTAGGCAACCATTTTAAAGATTACCAAATGATTCAAAGAGTAGAGATATTACCCTACCATACTCTAGGGGTACACAAATATGAAGCTATGAAAAAAGAGTACCGTCTCAAAGGAGTAAAAGAAAATACTCCCCAACAGTTGGATACAGCCAAAGCTTTATTTGAAGAATATTTCAAAACGGTATATCTGAACTAAACCGCAATAAAACAATAAAAACGCATTGATTTCATGCTCGAATTGGATGTACAGTTTCACGATGCACTTAATAAAGTTTATGCAGACAGTGAGTTTTCGGACATAATCAACAAACCTACCATATATCCGGTACTCAAATTCCGTTTGAGTGGAAGAATCTTCTAAAAGCAGAAGAATCTATTTATCCATAAAAGAGGTGTCCTGAAGTTATCAGCCTTTCAAGCAAACTTTCAATACACCTCTTTCTTTATTCTTCCAATCCTATTTGATTATCACCATCACATCCCGCGCACCGTGAGCTCCCATAACCAACGCCTGCTCAATATCAGCAGTCTTCGACGGGCCGGATATATAAGTACCAAAGCCATATTCCCCGGTATGTATACGCTTATATGCTTCATGCATATTATTCACAATTCTCCCTTTATCAAGCAGAATCACCAGTTTTTCAGAAATAAAATAAAGAGCACGTTGCTTGACATCCTGTTCTATCCAAACGGCACCATTCTCCGCCACCCCAATCTTCCCGTCAATAATTGCCAAATCCGTGCTGTCCAGTTCGGCAGGGTCCTCAACATTATCAGGATTGAAAGTAGCACATGTAATACCTTCCAGATTGGAAGCGATACGTTTGGCATCGGGATAAGACTCCCTGATCAGTTTGTTTATATCCTGTCCTTCCTCTAAAAAAACAGCCTCCCCTCCCACCTGCTTCATCATAAAATAAAACTGCTCTACCACATTAGGATAAGTCAATGCATGCTCTTCCAATGGCTTCAGATCAGGTTTCTCATATTTCACGTGTGTAGCACGGCGGATGCTCTGCAATATATCTTCTCTACTACTCATAATATTCTATTTTACTTTACCTTTCTTCCACATCTCGTTAAAATTCTCTTTGGCAAATTTAGGCAAATCACGTCCCTTTCCCCATGTCACACCCATCATTCTCAGCACCTCTCCACCGACCGGAGCCAAATCCATCGCTGTATTGAAAGCCCAAGGACGGTTCATTGCAAACTCCATGCCACCGGACATTATCTTTTTCATGGTATCCGCTTTACCCAACTTATCCAAGTCCTGACGCCACAAATATATCTGTTCTGCCAAATCAACCTTTACCGGACACACATCCGAACAAGAATAACAAAGCGAACAAGCAGATACGTTATCATAATAATGCAACGGAGCCTTCAGCATACCCAGATTAATACCAATAGGTCCCGGAATAAAATAAGTATAAGAATAACCACCACTGCGGCGATACACCGGACAAGTATTCATGCAGGCACCGCAACGGATGCAATTCAACGTCTTTATGTGCTTCCGATCAGCCAATATTTTACTACGGCCATTATCTACTACAATAATATGAAACTCCCCGCCTTCCCGCGGTTTACGAAAATGAGAAGTATAAGTAGTGACAGGCTGTCCGGTGGCTGAACGTGCCAACAAACGCGTAAACACAGCAAGCGATTCACGGTCAGGTACAATCTTCTCCATGCCAAAAGCAGCTATCTGCAACTTGGGTTGCGATACCCCCATATCAGCATTTCCTTCATTAGTACAAACAACAATCTCACCGGTAGAAGCCACAGCAAAGTTAGCTCCAGTCATGGCAGCTTCAGCATGAAGAAACTTTTCACGCAGATTTTTACGAGCGGCATGTGTCAAATAAGTAGGATCAGAATTTCCCTTCTCCGTTCCTAATTCTTTCTCAAACAATTCCCCCACCTGCTCACGCTTTACGTGAATAGCCGGCAGCACGATATGGCTTGGCTTGAGATGCATCAACTGCAAGATACGCTCACCCAAATCACTTTCCACCACCTCAATACCTTTATGCTCAAGAAACGGATTTAACTCACATTCCTCTGCCAACATCGATTTGCTTTTTATAAAATGCTTCACACCGTGCTGATGCAAAATATTATATACAATATTACAATACTCATCTGCATCCTTCGCCCAATATACATGAGCTCCATTGGCACGGGCATTAGTTTCAAACTCTACCAGCAATTCATCCAAATGACTGTTGCTGTACAGTTTGGTTTCACATGCCATTTCGCGCAATTCCTCCCACTCAGGCACCTCCTTACTCTGTTTGTCACGCTTAGCCCTTACCAGCCAAAGGGTTTCGTCATACCATGCAGCCTGCTTCTTATTTTCCAGAAACCCGGCTGCTGCTTTTGCATGTTTCGTACTCATAATCCAGCTGCTAATATTTCAACAATATGTAATGTTTTTATCGGAAGTTTCTCTCGGGCAATGATTCCATTCTGATGCATCAGGCAGGAACTGTCGGCCCCTACGATATATTCGGCACCTGTTGCCATATGACGATGCACCTTATCATGCCCCATCTGAACAGATACAGCTGTTTCCTCCACGGAAAACATTCCTCCGAAACCACAACACTCATCAGGACGGTCGGGCTCCATAATCTCTATGCCTTCTACCAGAGAAAGTAAGTCACGCAATTTATTAAAGTAAGGAATATTGAGTTCGCTAGGCGAAGAGAGTCCCATTAAGCGCACTCCGTGACAACTGTTTTGAAGAGAAACTTTATGTGGGAACTTAGCTTGCAGTGAGGTGGGTTTTATGATATCGTGGATAAACTCGCACAAATCATATATCCTTTCTTCACTGGCGCAATGATGTTCTTCCGCCTTCAACAAGCGCCCGTAATTATCGCGCACAAAGACCACACAACTGGCCGACGGACCTACTATGTAATCATAATCTTTAAACTTTCTGTCAAAATGACGAGCCATTTCCACAGATTCACTCTCAAAACCGGCATTTGCCATTGGCTGGCCGCAGCAAGTCTGATCCAGCGGATAATCCACGTCTACCCCCAAACTTTTCAGGAGTTTATACGAAGCTACCCCCACCTGAGGATAAACCGCATTAATATAACAGGGAATAAATAAACCTACTTTCATTGTTATCAGTTAATATGTGTCCTATAAGAACAACAAATTTAGAAGAAAATTGTTAAGGAGGCAATCGTTTTTTCTTTTTATATTCCATTTTTTATCCCTATCCTCTGCCATGCAAAACGTTTATCCGCATCGATAAACACGTTAATACGTATCAAGCCATGCATACTAATGTGTTACACCTTATAGAAGTTCTATTTATAAAAGCCAAAAAACAGAATGAACAAGTCCAGCCAAGAGCTCATTCATCCTGTTTTACCGATTGCCATCTTTCTACAAAGAAAGGGTAAATATCATGAAACAGTTACACACATGATCATATTATTTTCTAGGCTTCAAGAAGCTTTCCGGGAATTTTACCTCCTGTTCGATATGATTATCCTTCAAGCGAATCCACGAACGGAAGCCCTTTTCGCCTTCGGTCAATTCAATGACTCGTGCACCATTAGGTAAATTGTTATATACGGTATCACCACCCGTATAACGCCCGTATGCCAACAATACACCATGCCACATCACAGCATAGTCATCATCATGGTCGTGTCCCACAAAAATACCTTCCACATCACCCATCTCTTTCATTGCCGTAAAAAGACCTGAATTGAGGCGGGGTGCGCAAGCTCTTTCTTTACGAATACCAAACAGCACAGCAGTTTCATCCGATGCAGCCTGATTGTATTCGGGCAAAGCAATATGGAAGAAAGCCAATGACGGAACAGGGTTTCCACCGTTGGCTTCTGTATATTTCCGGCTGTTTTCACGATACCACTGAATTTGGTCGAAGTCTATGTAGTCATATCCGCCTATCCCCTTTATCTGTGAATAAGAATGTGAATCGAATACATAAAGAATCTCAGCATCCTTGCTTCCGTCCGACGATTTCAAGGGAAGAATAAAATTGGTAACACCCGAAATGCCTTCGGTAGTAGTGGTCAGGTTGTGAGGGATGCTTTGAATAATCTTAAACAATTCTTCACGAGTCAAACCTTGCTCATTATCATGATTACCAAAAGTAACGGCAAAGGGAATTTCACGTTTGGAAACCAAATTCAATACAGTGCGCATTCCCTCTTCGGCAGGCTTTCCATAAATCACATCACCCGTAAAAATCACCAAATCGGGTTTCTCGGCATCAAGCACTTCATTGATTCGTTCGATAGAAACATCAGACCGAGGATCATTATAAATGTAATGCACATCTGTAAACTGCACGATTTTGAACTTCCCATTGGCATTGAACTTCAATGTTTGGGCATTGCCGGCACATACAAGCCCCAGCAACAGGCATAAAGTCAGAAATAGTTTTTTCATGGTTCTTATTTTTAAATTTACTCAATAGTTATCTTGAATTGGTCGTATGGAGCCGTGCGCCAAGCCTTATCGAAGGTAGTGGGAGACAGCGCAAACAAGGGCGAAAAAGTACGCACCGAAATCGTTTTCCCGTCAGGCAAGAACTCCATCAGCCTCAGCCAGCAATCGCCTCCGTTGCCATGCCATTGTCCGTCGGCAGTTTGGGCATTAAACATCATCTGAGAAACCTGTTTTCCGAATTTGTTTTTATCCGTGCGGAAAGATACTTGTCCCTCATAATCCACAATCTCACATTCGTGGCCACATATCACCATACAGATATTCTGAGAAGGATAGACCAGTTTGTCCCAAATTGCTTGTCCGTAATTAGCCGGAGAAACTTTATAATCTTCCTTGACATGACGTACCGCCTCCGGTGACATATAAGAATGGGTAAGCAAAATCACCTTATGATTTTTATATTTGGGCTTCCCGGTCAGTTGGCGGGCCCACTCTATTGCTTCATCACGTGGTGCGAACTCCAGTGAAACGACCAGCAACTTTCCCCATGTGTCCGTTTCAAATTCATAAGCAGCATTTTCCAAGGTCGGTATTCCCTGATAATTACATCCTACGGACACCAATGACTCGCGCCAACAAGCATTACGTTCCGCCGGAAAGTAATCCGGGAAATGACACAAACGGTTTTCCGCTTTCTCATAACCATAGTCATGATTACCTGTACAAATTACATAAGGAACCTTGCCGTCCAAACGTTCAAAAGCACGTGAAGCTGCCTTCCACTGCTCTTCACTAGTCTGATTCCCATTTACCCCGTCGGGTATACGGATTTCATTTTGCTCCACCAAGTCACCGGTACAAAGCACCCCTTTGATGTTCAGCGACTTCAGGCTATTGGCAATCCATGCAGTCTGCAACTCAAAGAGAGGTTGATTAGCATCAAACTTCACATAGCTCTGAGGGTCGGGAATCAATACCATGGAAAAGGAACGTTCATGACTCAATTTCGGGCGCAAGGGATAAACTTGCGCCGAAATTAATTGAGAAAGGCATAATAATGTGCCTAGCAGAATAGAGTGTTTTTTCATATATTTATATTATTCTATTATAGATAAATGAGGTTATAATTGTTTCACAAAAGTATAAAAAAACAATTATCCAGTAGAACATTTTCGATAGTTATTATAAATTCAGTTCACCAATATCAATAACCCATAAAAAAGTACTCCCCGCGAATCACTTCGCAAGGAGTACTTTTCAACTAATAACTAACTTGTGGTTTACGTAATTTCTATATGACTAACTTATGATGCAAAGATAAACGTTCCGGCCAACTCCCGCAATCGCTTCATTTAGGTATTTTGCCACCATTTACTCCCTATTAATAGGTATCATTCATCATAAGTTCATCTTTACTTCGCTTAGTTCTACCAATTTATTTACAATAGCATAAATAGTCAGACCGGCAGGAGAATGTATTTGTAGCTTGCGCGCTATGTTGCGACGATGGGTAATGACCGTATGAATAGACAGAAAGAGTTTCTCTGCTGTCTCCTTATTGGTCATGCCACGCACTACACAACAAATTATTTCTTTTTCTCTTTGACTTAATGTTTCTTGTTCATTCTCATTGTCATCTTCTGCCCCAATGTGCATCAAATCAACCAATTTCTTATTTAAGGTTTCAATGTCATCATATAATCCGACTGTTTCATCATATCCTTTTAGCAAATTACTATCTGTCATTGAACAAAGCAACGACACACATTTAATAACCGTTTGAGGATATGTAGCTTTAAATTCGTCGACATTGAACCATCCTCCAAACCCCGGATTCACAATCAACACCTCGGGCCGATGTCCTTGCATACAATTATGCAGCCCTTCCATCGAAGTAATTTCCACTGGCTGAACCGGAATATCGGGCAATCGCTTCAAAACTGATATCAGTCCGCTACGCACAATGACTGAAGTCTCAGCCACTGCCACATGTATAGGGTCTGTCCGTTTCATTTTACCTCCTTTTCTAACCGAAGAACGGCGGGTACAAACAAATAATCTTCCACACGGCAATGTGACGCCAAATCCTGCTCGCAGCTAAAAATGTCAAACAATACTGCATTCAGTAAATAATCATTCCCACCGGCGGGATAATACTTGATAATGATATTTTTTAATTCTTTCAATTTAGCGTCTATCTGATCATGCCGACGTGCAAATTGTGAGATACGGAAACCGCTCTCTCTATTGCCTGCAACCAGATTCTCTACATAAGTAAACACATTCATATCTTCATAATCCATGTGTTTGCGTACCTCTGCCACATACGCATCAAAGAATTTCAATATAAGGAAAGCAACTTCATTTTGCACCGAACAATCAATGGCCTCTATCAGTTTGCGGCGTATGGTGGGTAATTGAAAATCAAGAAAATAGTGATGCGCCTGCTTTAAGTAGTTCATCAAAGCATGAATAGAAAGATCTTGCACCTCATCAGCCATACGGTTATTCTCTTCTGTGATAAAATTCACCACAGCCAGAAATGTCTTGCAATCCACTCCGTTTGCCCGGCATACTTCCTGCACAGTCTGATTGCCAAAGCCTAACGAGAGGTCGAAACGGCTCATCACCTGCAACAAAGTATAATTACCGCATATCAGGTCACTCATTTTATCTGTTGGCACATAATTATTTGTCTTATACATAGTTATCTGTATTTGTTTCTCTTAACGGCTGCAAATTTACGGAAAAGAACAAAAGCTTGCAATCCCCATTATTAGGTATTTTATACGGAGAACAGCAGCCTCATCTCATAAACGAGGAAAGACTAAGCCGTTTCTTACTGTCAGCCTAGTCCTTTTAAACGGAAGATTATTACAGTCTCCGACAGTGGACCGTACAGTCTGCCACGGTGGACTGTACAGTCCGTTACCGTAGACTGTATAGTCCATTGCCGTAGACTGTAGTAATCCGCCTTACAGACAGGCATAACCGAAAGGATGAAAACGCTTAGTCCGGCTAATGAAACGACTTAGGGAGTTCAAAACGTATGCAGAGTTTGAAAACCGGAGGAGACAACATCCGATGAAAGGTGCTGTGCCATCACTTGTTATTCTTGGGAATTTAACATATTCCTTGCCAGTGCTTCCAAAAACAAAAAAAGAGCTGCTCCGGCATAACCGGAACAACTCTTCACTATATAATAAGATATCAATTAATATACTTCAACTTTAGCAGCAATCGCTTTACACTTGTCACGAAGTGCATCCAAGTCACTTCCATTCGGAGCATAGCATACCACAACTCCCATGCGGCGGTTAACCTTTGTATAAGGTTTACCGAAAATACGCAAATAAGTATTGGTTTCCTTGCATACTTCCTCTTCGCCACGATAACGCGGCTGCTCTTTGCCGGCAATCGGTGACAAAATAACAGCACTGGCACCTATACGTTCCTGAGTAATTTCAGGAATAGGCAAACCCAATACAGCGCGTAAATGAAGTTCAAATTCATTCAAATTTTGAGTTCCTGCCAATGTCACCATACCGGTATCATGCGGACGTGGAGATAATTCAGAGAAGTATACACCATTGTCATGACTCAAAAAGAATTCAACACCCCATATTCCGGCACCGGTCAATGCTTCAGTAACTTTAGCAGCCATGCGCTGTGCTTCTTCCAGATGCTCAGGAGCAATATGAGCGGGTTGGAAGCTTTCGCGATAATCACCGCCCTTTTGCACATGACCGATAGGAGGACAGAACAGTGTAGGACCATTTTTCTGAGTAACAGTCAACAAAGTGATTTCACTGTCAAACTTAATAAATTCTTCGATAATCAGCTCCTTAATGTCACCACGACTACCTTCACAACCATAGTGCCATGCCTGTTCCAGCTCTTCCGCACTCTTCACCAATGACTGCCCTTTACCCGATGAAGACATCAACGGTTTGACCACACAAGGAAAACCTATTTCTTCGGCAGCCTCTTTCAATTCTTCCAAAGACTTGGCATAAAAATACTTGGCAGTCTTTAATCCGAGTTCCTTAGCGGCCAAATCACGTATGGCCTTACGATTCATGGTATAATTCACAGCTTTCGCGCTAGGTACTACCTGAATGCCTTCCTTCTCCAAATGATAAAGCCTTTCAGTACGAATAGCCTCGATTTCAGGAACAATAATATCAGGCTTATGCTTAGCCACAACTGCATCCAATGCATCACCGTCCAGCATACTGAATACTTCAAACTCGTCTGCTACTTGCATCGCAGGTGCCCCTGCATACGAATCACAAGCTACTACATACTGTCCTTTACGTTTCGCTGCAATGACGAATTCTTTTCCCAGTTCGCCGGAGCCCAGCAATAAAATCTTCTTTGTCATAACTATCTATCTCTTTATTTTGAATTTCCCGTAAACAGCAAGCAGAGAGGAGTGTGTCAGAACCCAACCACCTGTCCAATCGTCAGCTGCAGGGGCAGGATTTACCTGCCCGAAGACACAAAGCAAACTGTTTTCGGGCGAACGGACATCGTCCCTACGAATCAAACGACAGCATTATCCACGTTTTGACACACCCCCTTCCGCTTGCAAAGATAATGTATTTTTAAACTACTGTTATATCAAACAGCCAATAAATGGTGTATTTGAAAGAAAAAACCGAAGCCGGCAGACAAAGCTATAAACCACAGCACGATAAAGATAATCCGGGTAACAGTAGACATGGGTTGCCAACCACCGAAATGACGCATCAGGATATGTATCAATCCGATGATAGGAATACCAATAACCAATATGCCGGAAACAGCCAAGCCGATAGTAGCTGTAGGAGATGCTCCGGCAGCATTCCAATCCACCGCCGGCAGCACTTCGTAAAGAATAGCCGGTGTGGCAGCAATCAATCCGGTTGCCACCATTAACATGGCAAAGCATACCACAAATATCACAAATACTATAGGAGCGCAGCAGATAGCCAGAACAATCAATATAAATTTGATTAATGCTCCTGCCACACCGACAATCCCCTCACCTATTCGCCGCAACACACTGTGAGGCTTGCCCGAATGAACGTATTCATTTACTTTCTCAAAGTTATCCGTCACCGTCCGTCCTATATTCTCTACATTGATTTTCGTTCCACGCATTGCCAGTTTTTCAGGTATGGTTCGAGCCAAAGGAATGGCAATCCAGGCAATAATATATGCTATGACAAAACCTTTCAGAAAGATTCCCAATATCAAGAAGATTATTCTCACCCATGTGGGATCCCAACCAAAGTAAGCAGCCAAACCGGATGCCACACCTCCCAATACTTTATTATCCGAATCACGGAACAACCGGCGAAGTCCTTTTGCTATCTGCGAATAAGTGCTTCCATCCTTTGCATCCTTCGAAGATTCCCCTCCGCCGTCAGCCTCATCACCCAAGTCTTCGGGCTTACCCATCTGAGCAATGATTTCCTCTACATCTTCTATCGTAATCACCTGTTTCCCATCTCTTAAACGGTCAGTAAACAGTTCAGAGATACGCAATTCCATATCATGCACTATTTCTTCCGCTCCTTCTTCGCGGCGAAAATGTATCCGCAAGTTACTTAAATAAGTATCCAGCAATTTATATGCATCTTCATCTATATGATAAACGGTGCCACCTAAATTTACAGTCAGAGTCTTTTTCATTGTATCCTGTTTTTAATTGTTTCTTAAATGGTTTACTGTATCCGAAAGTTCATCCCACGCATTTTCCAATCCGCTGAGAAAAGTTTCTCCTTGTGGCGTAAGCCGATAATATTTACGCGGAGGCCCCTGAGTCGATTCCACCCATTCGTAAGAAAGCAGCTCATCGTTTTTCAACCGGGTAAGCAACGGATAAAGCGTTCCCTCTACCACGATGAGCCGGGCTTCTTTCAATTTCAGAATAATATCCGAAGCATAGAGCGGCTCCTTGTGCAACAGCAATAGGATGCAATATTCAAGCATTCCTTTGCGCATCTGAGATTTTACATTATCAACATTCATATCCTATAGTACTTTGTTTGACACAAATATATGTATTATATAAGTACCTTGTATTACATAGTACTTTTATTTTGCGTATTTTAACTGAAAAATCAAAGAAAAGGAAAAGGAAGAAACAAGATTAGGAAGGAAAGACTTATATTTGCTCCTCGTTAAACCTATAAAAGTACAAAGAGTATGTTTACGATACGGAAAGCAACTACAGAAGATATTCCATTGATTCACAAGATGGCGCAGGAAGTATTTCCTGCTACCTACGCAGACATTCTTTCCCCCGACCAACTTGACTACATGATGGAATGGATGTATTCCATTACAAACCTACATAAACAGATGGAAGAAGAAGGTCATATTTACTATATTGCCTTTAAAGGAGACATACCTGCCGGCTACGTTTCCATTCAACCCGAAGGAGAAGATTTATTCCATCTGCAGAAGATTTATGTACTCCCTTCTTTTCAAGGCAAACATTTGGGAAAGTTATTGTTCGAGCAGGCTGTAAAAGCAATCAAGGAGATTCATCCCACACCGTGCGAAATGCACCTGAATGTAAACCGTAATAATAAAGCGCTCCGATTTTACGAATACATGGGGATGAAGAAAGTAGACGAAGGAGATTTTGCTATCGGCAACGGATATTATATGAACGATTATATAATGGGACTCACTATCTGAGTCCCTCATTTCACTACTTTACGCTTCATATCACGGATGATATCTTTATCTTCCGGACTTACCCGAAAAGATTCGGTTATTTTTTGGAGCGCTTTGTTGTAAGTGAAGTCATCCAAACTATTTTCTTTCAGCAACAGCATCGTTTCTTTTGGAAATTTCACATAACAGACAGAAAGTGCCCAAGCCACTGCCATCTTCACATAATACCCTTCGTGGTCGATACGATTCATCCATTGCAATACGTTCTGTATATAGTCCGCATCAATGTAATGCGCCATCGCCATAACGACCCCGAAACGAATTTCATATTCTTTATCCGACTGCATCCATCCTTCCAGAAACTGCCATACACGCTCCTTATTCCTGTCAACAAACCGTTGCTTACCCGCAAAGTCAAAGGTATCACATACAGACCAGCTATTGATAAGGGATACGAACCCAGAAACCAATGAAAGATATTCTTCCACATCTTTTATTTTCAGGCATCCAATCACCATGCCTTGAAGCATGCGTTCTTCCATATAAAAAGTATCGGCCGATTGCAGATAAGCCTGCCAATCATCCTTGGCTATTTGAGCCGCCAATTGCCGAAGGGCCGGGACACGGACACCCAATACATTTTCAATGCCCGGATGGAGGGACTCGGTAAACTTTTTATTACCTTCTCCCGCCAATCGCAACAAATTCTCTTTTATGGTTAACCCGTTGATACAATATTCATTCATCATAACGATTTATTCAGATTATAACAAACTTCCTTCCAGCCTTAATAAAAATTCCTTTTTGTCCACTCCGGCCGCATATCCTACCATTTTTCCGTCCGTACCTATCACACGATGACAGGGAACCACTATCAATAATGGATTTCTGTTATTGGCCATACCTACGGCGCGCACAGCTTTAGGGTTGCCAATGGCTACAGCAATCTGTTTATAGCTGCGTGTCTCTCCATAAGGAATATCACGGAGAGCCTGCCACACCTGCTTTTGAAAATCAGTCCCCTTAAGCGACAAAGGTAAATCAAAAACTTTACGTTTGCCATCCAGGTATTCAACGAATTGCTTATACGTCCTCCGAATCAATTCCGACTCACGTTTCTCACCTTTATTCTCGGAATAATGTCCCACATTGATGGCAATAACAGCATCGTTCTCCTCACAAATGGTGAGAAGTCCCAATACGGTTTGATACTGATAATAATTCATAATGATTTACCTTTATATAAATGCAAAATTATTCATCCCAAACCAAATAAGCCGAAATCAGCCAATGGTTCAGTTTATCCCCATCTACTTCCTGAGCTTCGGGAATACTAATCTTAAAAGTATGTTTGCCGGCTTTCAAATCGCCAAGCATCACTTCTTCCGGTACTACATCCGAACCCGGGCACCAGTTGGAGCGCGATAAATCCGATGAGCCCAATGGTTCTTCTATTTCTTTTTCTTCATAACCATTCTCACCTATATAAGAGGAAAGCCGCTTAATCAGCCACACTCCTGTCCCCGGATTGAAACGACGGAAAGAGGCACAATCATCCCGCCATGGAATAAAATCGAGCACATTCTCGCCATCTACCGAAACAATATTGCGTTTCTTCACAAATTCATCTCCACCGCTATGACCGCCATGACCGGTTACAATATATTTCAAACGGACATTCTTTGCATGACGAGGCAGTTCAAAATCCATTGCCACATCTTTACGGGCAAATATATCGGGATAAGTCTGACCGATATAATAAACAGTGTTTATCAAAGGCTGTACATGGCGCTTGGGTAACGCATCGCAACTTATCTTACTCTCTTTTACCTCGATATCCAGACCGACAACATATCCTTCGGCTGTCCATGTATCAATAAAGATACCGATATAGGCTTCCTTCTCCAAAGCAGGATAAAGGTCGGTAATGTCTTGTTCCCAAACCACATTCTCCGCCCATTCGGAAATATAAACCGGCTTGCGTTTGGCTCCTATCTCATTGTCTTTTTTACTATAAAAGCCTACTCCAAACGGAGTCATAAAGCGCATCAGCTCTAACGTAGGCACATAGTCCTTACCCGGAACAATGCCAATCATATTTTCATATTTCAGACTGTCTACCGGCGGAAAAGCTGCCTTTCCTTGCGCAATGCTCATCAAGTTGACAAACGACTCTTTGGGCAATGCGAAACAAGAACCGGACTTATCCCAACGATCGCCATTGGAAGCCAAAGTAAGACGAAGTTTCACACGTACATTCCGCTTATAATCAGGCAAAGATATCTTTTTAAGAATAATACGCCCATTCACCAAACGGATAACGCCATCTGCACTTGCCGGAGTGTAATTGGCAAATGAATCCGGACGGAAACAGATGTTCGTTTTATCAAAGATTTGAATTTGGGTGTCTCCCAAGGCAGGCAACTCCTTATGCTTAGCCGCATTAGCCGGCATAATAAAAGAGGTAACCAATGCAAGAGACGCAATAAAAGTCAGTAGATTATTTCTTCTCATATAGCTGTATCAGGTTGATTAATAATATCCATTCCAAATAGGGAGTGTGCCAGAATGTTGATAATGCTATCATTTGCCAATAGGGGCAAGATTTGCTCGCCCGAAAACAGTCTGCTCTGTGTATTCGGACAGGCAAACCCTGCCCCTACAGTTAACGATTTGGCAGGTTGGTTTAGTTTTGACACGCTCCCTTACCTACCAGGCATCATTATACCGGAAACTTACTCCGAATCATCAACAGTTTATTGATGCTGTTCGCGCAATAAGTCATTCACCGTCTTCACCGGATTAAAAGTACCCAAAGGAACCTCTACAAAGACAGTACTCCAATCACTCATTGCACCATTCCAAAGTCCCGGAAGCTCCAATGCTTTCAAGTCCTTGCCATTTTTCGACTTATACGAAATGAATCCGGTTGCCTTATCTACATAATTCACCAAATCAAATTTACGGCCTTTATAGTCACGTACGGCACAAACCAAATCTACCGGATTAAAGTGAGTACCCTTTTCAAACATGGCTTTCTTTTCAGCATCATTCATATCAATCTGAGAACTTTCCAAAATCTGCAAAGATACTGTTCCGTCGGGGTTATATGCAAGGAACGGACCTCCACCGGGTTCTCCCACATTCTTCACCATACCGCAAACACGCATTGGTCTATTCAGTTTCTTACGCAAATAGATAACCAGCTCCGCATCTTCCAAATCTTTAATCTCATTATTGCGACAGCATAACTTCTGCTGAACGAAACGAATGATTTCTTCCAATTGTTCATGATTATATTTGCCGCCATCCAACAATTCCAAATATTCAAACGCTTGCTTTTGAAGAGTCACCAATACCCCGGCAATCAATTTCTTGTAAGCAACGGTTTCGTCCTTCAAGCGGTCGGGCACCACATTATCAATATTCTTAATAAATACAATATCCGCATCCAAGTCGTTCAAGTTTTCAATCAAAGCACCGTGACCACCGGGACGGAACAGCAACTTACCGTTATCACGGAACGGCTTGTTCTCCATATCAGCTGCTATTGTATCGGTACTCGGTTTCTGCTCCGAGAACGAAACGTTAAATTCCACCCCGTATTTTTGAGCATAAGTTGCTACCTTTTCATCCACCAACCGTTTAAACAGTTCACGATGCTCGGTAGAAACCGTGAAATGCACGTTTACTTTTCCGGTCTTTCCGGCTGCATACAGGGCTCCTTCCACCAAATGCTCTTCCAATGGAGTGCGTACACCATCGGCATAACGATGAAATTTCAACAAACCTTTCGGCAAAGCACCATAGTTCAGTCCGACAGCTTTCAACAAGTTTGCTACCACCGGCTTATAATTCTTTTCAGCAATCAATGCATCAATATTCTTGCCGGTATTGTCCAAACAAGCGGCATTCAAATCATTATAAAAAGCGAAACCATGAATATGGTCGAAAAACTTCTTTTCAAAATCTGTTTTGGGAGCCTCATAATCCGCACCCAGGAATTCAAACAAATTCTTAAACATGCGACTGGCTGCCCCGGAAGCCGGTACAAACTTCACAATTGTTTTTTCACCCTGTTTATATGTATCCCATGCTTCCAGATATTCTTTCATTTCACTCTCTGCAGGAGCCATAATTCCCTTATCGATAGAAGCGGCAGCGTCCAGTTTCAAGAAAGGGAAGCCTTTTTCAAAGCAAGCCAATTGTTCAATTATCTGTTGCTCTGAAATACCTTTTTTCGCTAATAAATCTTTATCTTCCGGTGTTAACATAAGTATATGAATTTAAATGGTTTAATTACCCGTTATCTATTTTAATTATTCATTAATGCCCAAAAATACAAAAAAATGCCGTAAAGCCATCCAAAAAAGAAAGAAAAAAACTACCTTTACGCCGAAAGAAAAGATTTCACGTGTTATGGAAGAAAAAACGTTTTTCACAGCCAAAGAGCGTGAACAACTGTTCACTCTTTACAAACGGTTACTCCATCTATCGGGAGACACCTTACAAAAAAACGACTGTCGCAAGCTCAAAACGCATCTTATCAAGGCAGTTGCCGAAGGTAGTATGCCACGAAATAACTTTGGAATGAACCCCATCATCAAAGATATGCAAACCGCTGTCATTGTTGCAGAAGAAATCGGAATGAAGCGAGCTTCTATCTTGGGAATCATGTTACATGAATCGGTAAAAAACCATTTGTGCAGTCTGGCATCCGTACAGGCAGAATATGGAGAAGATGTGGCAGGAATCATTCGCGGACTGGTTAAAATCAATGAGCTATATGCCAAGAGTCCAACTATCGAATCAGAGAATTTCCGCAATTTGCTTCTTTCTTTTGCCGAAGACATGCGCGTTATCCTGATTATGATTGCCGATCGCGTCAACCTGATGCGCCAAATCAAGGACTCGGAGAACGAGGAAGCCCGCCAGCAGGTTTCCAATGAAGCGGCCTACCTTTATGCGCCACTTGCACACAAGTTGGGATTATACAAATTAAAGTCCGAATTGGAAGACTTGTCGCTGAAATACACAGAACATGATGTTTATTATCATATAAAAGATAAGCTGAATGCCACAAAAGCATCACGAGACAAATATATCGCCGCCTTTATCGAGCCGATTCAGAAGAAACTGGAACAAGCCGGACTAAAGTTTCACATGAAAGGACGCACTAAATCCATCCACTCCATCTATCAAAAGATGAAGAAGCAGAAATGTCCTTTCGAAGGAGTATATGATTTATTTGCCATCCGCATCATCATCGACTCTCCTATCGAAAAAGAAAAACAAGAATGCTGGCAAGTGTATTCTATCGTAACCGATATGTATATGCCCAACCCTAAACGGTTGCGTGACTGGCTTTCTGTTCCCAAAAGTAACGGATACGAATCCTTGCATACCACTGTTATGGGACCTGAAGGAAAATGGGTAGAAGTACAGATACGGACAGAACGCATGGACGATATTGCCGAAAGAGGACTTGCCGCCCATTGGCGTTACAAAGGAGTGAAAGGCGAAACCGGATTGGACGAATGGCTGACAACGATCCGTGAAACATTGGAAAACGCAGACAGTGACTTGGACGTGATGGACCAATTCAAGCTGGAACTCTATGAAGATGAAGTATTTGTCTTTACTCCGAAAGGTGACTTATATAAACTCGCAAAGGGAGCTACCGTGCTCGACTTTGCCTTTACCATCCATAGCAAGTTGGGATGCAAATGCATTGGTGCCAAAGTAAACGGCAAAAATGCACAGCTACGACAAATTCTGAATAGTGGAGATCAAGTGGAAATCATGACATCCAATACTCAGACTCCCAAACGAGACTGGTTGAATATTGTGACCACCTCCAAGGCACGTACCAAAATACGTCAGGCATTAAAGGAAATCGAGGCCCGGCAAGTACAGTTTGCCAAAGAAACCATTGAGCGCAAGTTCAAAAACCGCAAACTGGAATATGATGAAGCAACCATGATGCGCCTCATCAAGAAACTGGGTTATAAAACAGTTACAGAATTCTATCAGGATATTGCCGACGAAAAGCTGGACGCCAATAATATACTGGATAAGTATGTGGAGATGAAAAAGAAAGAAACGGAAGCACAGCAAGATATCACCTATCGCAGTGCCGAAACATATAGTATTCAAACTCCTGCCGATGACAAAACGTTCAAAGATGACGTATTGGTGATAGACCAAAACCTAAAAGGACTGGATTTTAAACTAGCCAAATGTTGTAATCCTATTTACGGAGATGATGTTTTTGGTTTCGTTACTATCAACGGAGGCATTAAAATTCACCGTACCGACTGCCCCAATGCCAAAGAGATGAGAGCACGTTTTGCTTATCGTATAGTAAAAGCGCGATGGGCAGGCAAGAGTCAGGGCAAACAATATCCGATAACCCTGCGCATCGTCGGCCACGACGACATAGGTATTGTAACCAATATTACCTCCATTATTAATAAAGAGAACAGCATCACTTTACGTTCTATCAGCATCAACTCACACGACGGATTATTTTCGGGCATGATGACAGTAATGGTGGATGATACCTCCAAATTGGAATTATTGGTAAAGAAAATAAAGACTGTAAAAGGAGTCAAACAAGTCAATCGAGGCTGACAAACGTGTTTGTATAACGAATCTAAAACAATGGACGAATTACAGAAAAGAATAAAAAGTTTTGCCTATGCCTTTACAGGCATAGGCAGTTTCCTGCGTAAAGAACATAACGCTTGGATTCATTGCATAGCCATTATAATCGTAACCATAACCGGATTTATCATTGGCATCAGTCGAATGGAATGGGTTGCGGTACTTCTGTGTTTCGGGCTGGTATTAGCCGCCGAAGCTTTTAATACAGCCATCGAACGATTGGTTAATCTGGTATCTCCCGATTATCATCCCATAGCCGGAGATGTAAAAGATATAGCTGCCGGAGCCGTTTTGATATGTGCCGTTACAGCGGCGCTTGTGGGAGCAATAATCTTCATCCCCTATTTTTAAAGGTGTTAATTAAACATTTATTTCACTAACTTTTTTCTACCTTTTATATAGAAATCACTAAATTAGCAGCGATTATTTTAATAATAAAAATTATGAAGAAGATTTTAGTTTCAACTCTATTGTTGGTTATCAGTTTAGTTTCTTATGCAGCAATACAAAGTGGAGAGGCAGAAATTACTTTTGAAAACACATCACATAATTTCGGTACATTCTCTGAATCAAGTCCGAAAGTAACATGTACATTCAAATTTAAAAATACAGGAGATGGTCCATTGGTTATCCATCAGGCAATTGCATCATGTGGATGTACTGTTCCTCAGTATCCCAAGGAACCTATTAAACCGGGAGAGAGTGGACAAATCACAGTCATTTACAATGGTGCCGGCAAATTTCCGGGACACTTTAAGAAATCCATCACTATCCGCAGTAATGGGAAAAATGAAATGACACGTCTTTATATAGAAGGTGATATGCTTCCCAAAGATGCAAAACAATAAGAGACTTCCCTTTCAAGAACTCCCTAAACAGCTCTCAAAAGTTATTTAGGGAGTTCTTTTTTATCGGTGCACCTTATAATATAAGAAAAAAAGGACATTTTTCCTAAATAATAAGACACTCTTTATTCCCTAAAAATGACGTACTTTGCAACAAAATCAAAAAAATGAGAAAAGGAAACTTATTATTACTTCTCTTAATAGTGTGCTTTACTTCATGCGAAATGCTTGAATCTCACCCTTATGATGCACATATTACAGGCGAACGAGGTATAAACGCAAAAAACTGTGAGCGTATAGAAGAAGCTATGAAAGGCAAGAAAACTTTTCGTTTTGCTATGATTAGCGACACGCAGCGATGGTATGACGAGACAGAAAAAGTGGTAGAGAAAATCAATGAACGCGGAGATATCGACTTTGTTCTTCATGGTGGAGACCAATCAGACTTCGGTGCTACAAAAGAATTTCTTTGGATGCGTGATATTATGAAAGGATTCCAAATGCCTTTTGTCTGTGTTTTGGGAAACCACGATTGCCTCGGCACGGGAGAAGATGTCTATAAAGCAATCTACGGCAATCCCAACTTTGCCTTTACAGCCGGAAATGTTCGTTTCATCTGCCTCAATACCAATGCAATGGAATATGACTATTCACAACCTGTACCCGATTTTGGATTCATGGAAGATGAATTGACCAACCTTCCCGAAGGTATTGAGAAAACTGTTTTCCTGATGCATGTAAAACCGTACGAGTTTATCTTCAACAACAACGTAGCTAGAGTATTTCAGGAATATGTAAAGCAGTTCCCCAATGTACAGTTTTGCCTTTATGGACACGAACATCAACTGACAGTAGACGATTTATTCGGAGACGGAATTCTCTACTATCAATGTCCTAACATCGGAAAACGAACATATTTGGTATTTACTATTAAAGAGGGAACTCATGAATATGATTATGAAGCAGTTGAATTTTAAGATTGTCCTATTATTCCTAACAATATATGTCTGTCCCCACAGGACACTTGCACAAAAAGATACATTATTATATAGAACATTAATCCAAGACAGTATCCTTATTCCACAAAAAAGTCAAGCAACAATAGAAGAGGAAGAGGGTATCTTCACGGAAGTTCCCAAGCATTATCGTAAATACGATAAACGTGTCCACCGCTATCGCAGTGCGTGGGAAGCCTTGATTCCCACACACACAAAGATACAATATGCCGGAGGTATGGGATTACTTTCATGGGGTATCGGATGGGACTATGGAAAACGCGGACAATGGGAAACCGACCTTTTATTAGGTTTTATCCCTCGCTATTCTTCTCGTCATTTCAAAATGACAATGACATTAAAACAGAATTTTATTCCTTGGAGTGTCTACTTAGGAAAGGACTTTTCATTAGAACCGTTGACCTGCGGACTTTATTTTAATACCGTATTCAGCGATGACTTTTGGACGGAAGAACCTGACCGCTATCCACATGGATATTATGGTTTTTCCAATCGTATCCGTACCCATATATTCTTAGGACAGCGCATCCGTTTTGATGTACCCGAGAAGTATCGCAAATTCTCGAAAAGCATTACTGCTTTTTATGAAATCAGCTCATGCGACTTTTATTTAGTGAGTGCATTTACCAATAGTTATCTTACTCCCTTAGATTACCTTCGGTTATCATTTGGACTGAAATTTCAGATATTCTAATGAGATTATAGGCATGTTTCTCTAATTTTTCATTATTTTTGGGCATTTATTGTGATAAATTTCAAAAATAATAAAATAGAGAAACATGAAACAAGAACAAGAAAAGCCGGTCGGATTGCCCGAAAATGCTTTCCGTCCATTGAAACCGGGAGAAAAGTATCACCCCATCATGTCACCCGACAGACAGTACCCGGAAGTGAATGCATGGTCTGTCACCTGGGGTATTTTAATGGCTATATTATTCTCAGCAGCAGCTGCTTATCTGGGATTAAAAGTAGGTCAGGTATTTGAAGCAGCCATACCTATTGCCATTATTGCCGTCGGTGTGTCAGGTGCAGCCAAACGAAAAAATGCACTGGGTGAAAATGTAATTATCCAATCTATCGGTGCCTGCTCAGGAGTTATCGTAGCCGGTGCCATCTTTACCCTTCCTGCCCTTTATATCTTACAAGATAAATATCCAGAGATGACTGTCAACTTCTTCCAAATGTTTGTCAGTTCATTACTAGGAGGTATTTTAGGTATTTTATTTCTGATTCCTTTCCGCAAATATTTTGTAAATGACAAACACGGCGAATACCCTTTTCCCGAAGCAACAGCCAGTACTCAAGTACTTATCTCGGGTGAAAAAGGCGGCAGTCAGGCAAAACCACTTTTATTTGCCGGGCTGATTGGTGGCCTTTATGACTTCATTGTAGCTACCTTTGGCTGGTGGAACGAGAATTTCACAACCCGCGTTTGCGGCTGGGGTGAAATGATGGCAGACAAGGCAAAAATAGTGCTTAAAATCAATACAGGTGCAGCCGTTCTCGGTTTGGGCTATATTGTCGGTCTAAAATATGCAGCCATCATCTGTGCCGGTTCATTGGTCGTATGGCTGGTTATCGTCCCGGGAATGTCGATATTGTTCGGAGACCAAATACTGAACGCTTGGAATCCGGCTTTGACACAAACCGTCAGCGAAATGTCTCCCGAACTTATCTTTAAAGAATACGCCAAAAGTATCGGTATCGGTGGTATTGCCATGGCAGGTGTCATCGGTATCGTGCGCTCATGGGGTATCATCAAAAGTGCAGTGGGATTAGCATCCAAAGAAATGGGAGGCAAGAAAGTAGAGACCAATGTTATCCGCACACAAAAGGATCTTTCAATGAAGATTATCGCTTTCGGCTCTATCTTTACCATCCTGCTGATTTCCGTCTTTTTCTTTTTCGATGTGATGCACGGAAACGTATTGCATAGCATTGTCGCCATTTTATTGGTTGCAGGTATTGCTTTCCTGTTTACTACCGTTGCTGCCAATGCCATCGCTATTGTCGGAACCAACCCTGTATCGGGAATGACACTGATGACTTTGATTCTGGCATCTGTTGTAATGGTAGCGGTCGGTCTGAAAGGTGCGACCGGTATGGTAGCCGCCTTAGTAATGGGAGGGGTTGTTTGTACCGCACTTTCTATGGCAGGCGGATTTATTACCGACCTGAAAATCGGCTATTGGCTGGGAAGTACGCCCGCCAAACAAGAAACATGGAAGTTCCTCGGAACTCTGGTTTCTGCTGCTACCGTAGGTGGGGTAATTATGATTCTGAATAAGACTTACGGTTTTTCAAGCGGTGCTTTAGCGGCTCCTCAAGCTAATGCAATGGCAGCTGTCATCGACCCGCTGATGAACGGAGTAGGCGCACCCTGGTTGCTCTATGGTGTCGGTGCTGTATTGGCACTTGTGCTCACTTACTTCAAAGTTCCCGCATTAGCTTTCGCGCTCGGCATGTTTATTCCTTTAGAGCTTAACTTGCCGTTGCTGGTGGGTGGAGCCGTCAACTGGTATGTGACTTCCCGCAGCAAAGACGAAGCCGTCAACACGGAACGAGGCGAGAAAGGTACATTGTTGGCATCGGGCTTCATTGCAGGCGGTGCATTGATGGGAGTAGTCAGCGCAGCAATGCGTTTTGGCGGCATCAATCTGGTCAACGAGGAATGGTTAAACAATCCGTGGAGCGAAATAGCTTCATTAGGTGCTTACATACTACTGATTATCTGGCTGGTAAAGGCAAGTATGCATATCAAGAAATAAAACAGCAGGTATATATACTTAGGCCCATGTATGAGGGTATGCCATGTCACTTTGGCATACCCTCATTAACTAATTGCCTTCAAAACTAACAAATATGAAAAACTTAAATACAATGAAGCGACTGTTCATGATGAGCTTGCTTGCAGTCTCTACTGTTTTGTCCGCACAACAATCGACAGAATTAAAATTATGGCCCAACGGTGCTCCTAATACAAACGGTATCACTACCGACGAGCAAGAACCAGAAAAGAACCGTATCTCAAATGTCACAGTCCCTACCCTCACTATTTATCCGGCTACCCAACCAAACGGTCTGGCAATCATCATGTGTCCCGGTGGCGGATACACTCGTCTGGCAATGGATCATGAAGGACATGACATGGCACAATGGTTCAATACACAAGGTATTACTTATGCAGTATTAAAATATCGCATGCCCAATGGACACAGCGATATTCCTTTAAGTGACGCTCACCAAGCAATTCGCCTGATGCGCGAGCATGCCAAAGAATGGAACTTTACCAAACTGGGAATCATGGGAGCATCTGCCGGCGGACATCTGGCAAGCACTGCAGCCACACACTATACAGCCGAAACACGCCCTGATTTTCAAATTCTTCTCTACCCTGTAGTCAGTATGAATCCGACCCTTACCCATAAAGGTTCGCATGACAATCTATTGGGCAAAAATCCTTCCAAAGAATCAGAAGCACTCTACTCCAACGAACTGCAAGTAAAAGCAGATACTCCCCCCGCTTTCATTATACACAGTAGCAATGATGAAGCCGTGCCAGTAGCTAACAGTATAAACTATTATATGGAACTAATTAAGAACAAGATTCCCGCCTCACTTCACACCTATCCCATCGGTGGACACGGCTGGGGGTTTCATGACAGTTTCCCATACAAACGCCAATGGACCGAAGAACTGGAACAATGGCTCAAAGAAGAAATACAATAAAAAAACAGGGTGTGTCGAAAATTGACAGTATCATCAACTTGATCTGTCATTCTACGCTTTGACACACCCTATTTTCAGTCCTTTAAAAACAAATGTTTATCTCTTATTTTCTTGCTCCCAACTGTGCATCTAAATAGAACAAACCGGCCTCACCACCCAATTTGATTTTATCAACAATCCCTTGTACTGTGGCTTCTTCTTCTACTTGCTCACGAACAAATCCCCACAAGAAGTCCTGAGAAGCTTTGTCTTTTTCATCAGCAGCAACATCTACCAACTTGTCAATCAACTCAGAAACATGACATTCATGCTTATAAACATGTTCAAAGACAGCCAATGGTGATTCCCACTCTTGGGGAACAGTATCAATAGCACCCACTTTTGCCACACCACCACGTTTAAAGACGTACTGAGCCAACATATCGGCATGATCATTTTCTTCACGAGATTGAGCTTTCATCCATGCAGCAAAACCCTCATATCCTTTTGCTGCAAAAAAATAAGACATAGAAAGATAAAGGTTAGCTGACCACATCTCAGCCACAATCTGCGCATTAATAGCATCTTGTAATTTCTGCGAAATCATAATCTTAGTTTTTTAGTTAGTCATTTATCATAAATTATAGTGGCAAATATAAAATTAAATTTAATACTTTATACCGATACAAGAGTTTTTTTCTTATTTTTTTTGAATAACGCCACTTAAAGCTTTGTCATTCAAAAGAAAAGATTTATCTTTGCACCCGCTAATACGAGATATTAGCATAAATTCAAATCATTAATTATAAAAACGTTATTTAGAAAATGGCAACTAAAATCAGATTGCAAAGAAACGGACGCAAAAGCTATGCGTTTTA
>ERZ773107.289-NODE-289-length-56076-cov-35.182574_pt1 | contig 56076 bp, 63 predicted proteins | sample MGYA00580571_ERZ773107 | MGnify/ENA primary metagenome ERZ773107 (study PRJEB29015, sample SAMEA2737843) | human gut metagenome | biome: human gut; feature: human-associated habitat; material: faeces | place: China | collected 2012 ... | reverse complement strand
ATTGCTTCCTCCTGTTTGTGTGAATCACGATTCCGCAACATCGCAATTTGTTTTCGTGCACAAATGCTTAGTTTTCACCTCTTTCCTTTTCGTTTTTCCCTCTGCAATCTTTTCCTGTCTTTATGATAACCTATTTATTTTTCTCCATCAAGCAGTTTCTTGTATCCCAAACACCCGAAATAATCTCATCGTTACTGTTCGCATCAAATTGCTAACGGAATCAATGATTAAAAAAGTGATGATATATTGTTTTTTCTTATACATCATCACTTCTTTTTACTTTCTTATGTTGTTTTTAGATGCTGCTTATAATAGCGCTGAAACTTTTTCCGGTTCCATTTTTCTATTTTTTCTCCAGCCCCGGCCACTCCTGGTCTTTCTCTGAAAGTGTCAGCAACGTTCCATCCGTCATGCAATACCCTTCCGCCGATGGGGTTCCCTGATACTCCCCCTGCACATCCGGCCACTGGATACCGATTGCCGGGTCATTCCATGCCAGGCCGCCCTCGTCGTTCGGATGCCAGAAGTCATTGACTTTATAGCAGAACTCTGCCTCATCGGACAGGACCAGAAAGCCATGCGCAAAGCCTTCCGGAATCAAAAACTGCTTTTTGTTTTCCTCGGAAAGTTCCACTCCGTACCATTTTCCGTAGGTTGCGGAGCCTTCGCGAAGATCCACTGCCACATCAAATACGCTTCCGCGCACGGCACGGACAAGTTTGCACTGCGGATAGTTGATTTGAAAATGCAGTCCGCGAAGTACACCCTTGACGGACATGGACTGGTTATCCTGTACAAACTGGATATCGAATCCGGCTTCTTTCATTTCCCTCTCATTGTATGTCTCCATGAAATATCCGCGGGCATCCCCATGTACGGCCGGTGTAATCACACACAGCCCTTCGATGCCACCGACATTTTTTTTAACTGTTATCTGTCCCACTGTTTTCCCTCTTTCATGCTGAATAGTTACTATTCAGAACCCCCTCCCCATATATTCGCAAAAACGCACGCTTCACGTGCTTTCTCGCTGCTAACGCAGCTAATTTTGCTCATATATGGGGAGGGAACTCTATTCAAGCTCCCTCAGAATTCGAAAATCAGCCTCTTTTATGTAAACATAACGATTCTGATTTTCGAATTCTGAGGGGTTCTGAATAGTTACGCTGATTTTAATATTTCACTCTGCCCTCTGCGACTGCTTTTAAATGCTCTCCATACGGACTCTTTCCGTAGCGTGCGGCCGAGTCCATCAGTTTTTCCTTTGTGATCCAATGATTGATATATGCAATTTCTTCCGGCGCGGAAATGGTCACACCCTGACGGTGCTCGATCATCTGCACAAATGCCGCCGCATCCAGAAGGCTGTCCATCGTTCCGGTGTCCAGCCATGCAAACCCACGTCCGAGCAGCTGCACATTTAAGTTTTTCTGCTGCAGATACAGGTCATTTAAGGTGGTGATCTCCAGTTCGCCGCGGGCAGACGGCTTTACCTGTTTTGCCATCGCGCTCACCCCTGCCGGATAGAAATACAGTCCGGTCACGGCATAGTTGCTCTTTGGCTGTGCCGGTTTTTCCTCAATGGATACGGCTTTTCCGTTCGCATCGAAATCCACGACACCGAAACGCTCCGGATCGTTGACATAATAGCCAAAGACGGTTGCCTGTCCTTCTTTAGCGTCCTTTGCGGCATTGCGCAGAATTTTTCCGAATCCGTTTCCGTAGAAAATGTTGTCGCCGAGTACCATGGCGCAGGCATCCTCTCCGATAAATTCCTCTCCGAGCAAAAATGCCTGTGCGAGTCCGTCCGGGGACGGTTGCACTTTGTAGGACAAATGAAGCCCGAACTGATTTCCATCCCCCAGAAGTGCTTCAAATCTCGGGGTATCTTCCGGCGTGGAAATAACTAAAATATCGCGGATGCCTGCCAGCATCAGTGTAGACAGCGGATAATAAATCATCGGTTTGTCATATACCGGAAGCAATTGTTTACTGGTTACCATCGTCAGCGGATACAGCCGTGTCCCTGCGCCGCCTGCCAATATAATTCCCTTCATCTTAAAGTTCCCCCTGTCGCTTTAGTTCCTGCAGATACCGTCCCAGCGCGTCCTGCCAGGTCGGAAGCGGTGTAAATCCATTTTCTTTCAGTTTCTTTTTTTCCAGTCTGCTGTTAAACGGACGCGCTGCCTTTGACAGACCGTATTCCGCGGTTGTCACAGGCTGCACTTCGGTAGTGAGTCCTGCCTGCCGGTAAATTTCTTTTGTAAAATCATACCAGGAGATGTAGCCTCCCTCGTTTGTCACGTGATAATAACCATATTTTTCGGTTTCCATCATGTCAACAAGCAGTCTGGCCAGATCGTAGGTATAGGTTGGTGTGCCGATCTGGTCATTTACCACACGCACCTGCGGGTGATTTTTTGCCACTTTTAACATGGTCTTAATAAAATTTTTTCCGTTTAATCCAAACACCCATGCGATACGCACGATGAAATACTTCCCGAGTGTCTGTGCTACTGCCAGTTCCCCTCCAAGTTTCGTCTGTCCGTATACGTTAAGCGGTGCGTATGCTTTGCAGTCCGGCTCCCACGGAGTCTCGCCCTGTCCGTCAAACACATAGTCTGTGCTGATATAGACCATTTTGGCATCTACTTTTTTTGCCGCTTCCGCAATATGTTTCGTTCCATCTACGTTGATGGCTCTGACTTTTGCCTGATTTTCTTCGTCCTCTGCTGCATCCACAGCGGTCCATGCCGCACAGTGCACGATGGCATCCGGCTGTACTTGCATGATTGTCTGTTCCACTGCTGCCGCATCGGTGATGTCCAGCGGCACATACGATGCACAGGATTCCAGTGTCGGTGCAATATCCGAACCGACTGCCTGATGTCCGCGCTTTGTCAGTTCGTTTACCACATCATGTCCCAGCTGTCCGGCAACGCCTGTCACGAATACTTTCATATTTATATGCCTTTCTTTATATCCCTTTTTTCCCATACATTTCTTTATAGTAATTTTGATACTCTCCGTTTACGATGTTCTCCCACCATTCCTTATGATCCAGATACCACTGGATGGTCAGGCGGATACCATCTTTAAACATCGTCTCCGGCAGCCAGCCCAGCTCGTTGTGAATCTTGGTCGGATCGATGGCATAGCGCATGTCATGTCCCTTGCGATCCTGTACGTGCTCGATCAGGCTCTCCGGCTTGCCGAGATATTCACAGATGAGTTTTACGATATCAATATTTTTCATCTCATTGTGTCCACCAATGTTGTAGACTTCTCCGACGGTTCCGTTGCGCAGGATCAGGTCAATCGCCTTACAGTGATCCTCGACATACAGCCAGTCGCGCACATTGAGTCCCTCTCCGTATACCGGAAGCGGCTTATCTGCCAGCGCATTTGCAATCATAAGCGGAATGAGTTTTTCCGGAAACTGATACGGACCGTAGTTGTTGGAACAGCGGCTAATCGTCACTGGCAGGCCGTACGTTCTGTGATATGCCATAACAAGCAGATCCGCAGATGCCTTGGAAGTGCTGTACGGACTAGAGGTGTGGATCGGCGTATCTTCATGGAAGAACAGATCCGGGCGGTCCAGCGGCAGATCTCCGTACACCTCATCCGTGGATACCTGATGATAACGTGAAATGCCATACTTTCTGCATGCGTCCATCAGCACGGAAGTACCGATAATATTGGTCTGCAAAAAAACTTCCGGATTCTCAATGGAGCGGTCCACATGGGACTCCGCTGCAAAATTGACGATCACATCCGGTTTTTCTTCCTCAAAAAGGGTATATACTCCCGGACGGTCGCAGATATCGAGTTTTACGAAACGAAAATTCGGCTGATCCATCACCGGTGCGAGCGTGGACAGATTGCCCGCATAGGTCAGGGAATCCAGACAAACAATGCGATCCTGCGGATGTTCCTTTAGCATATAGAAAATAAAGTTGCTGCCGATGAAACCGGCACCGCCTGTTACAATAATGGTCATGAGTGTTTCCTCCTGTGTGCGTTTACGATTTCTGTATTTATTTCCATTATAAAAGGTGACGCTAGGTCACCTTCAAGTCTTTTTTATAGATTTTTTTAACTATTTTCTGCACAGGAAGATCCCGGCCTCTTTTGTGATATGAAATCCATCTGCCACGCGGGCAGAAACAAATTCCCGGAACTCTTTGTACTGGTTCAAAAGCAGCTGGTTCTGATTTCCGTGACAGGAAAGAATATAGGAAATCAGCGGTTCTGCTTCCGCTATTTCAATCGCATCCTCGTATCTTCGCATCTGAATTTCCGGAAAATACGGTGCTAACAGGTTTTCTCCGTTTTCAAGTCCGAACCGCTCATACAGCACCTCCGCTGATAAAACGATTTCTTTATGGAACTGCTGCACCAGATCGGTAATTTCCCACATATGCTGCTTTCCATAAGTACTGCACAAAAAACGTCCCTCATCTTTTAAGACTCTCCGACATTCCGCAAGCACCTGCGGGATATCTTCACAGTAAAACAGCACATGATTCGCAATCACAAGATCAAACATTTCCTCCTCATATGGAATTTTTTCACAGTCAAATTTTTTATAAGAAAAGCGGCTGTCCTCTCCCAGCGCACGCCGGGCATCCTTTAGCATTCCTTCTGATTTGTCCGAGAGAACGACCCAAAGATCCGCAGGCAGCTGTTCTCTGTTTTCGGTCCATAATGCTCCATTTCCACAGCCGAGTTCCAGAATCCGCATCCCCGGCTGCAGATTACACTGCTGCATAATCCACGGAAACCACCCCTGCGGATTGACGGAATACTCCCTGTGCAGGCGAATCCGGGCGGAAATATTTGCCGCATTCTGGTACTGGTTTTTCAGGCTTCGTTCTACTGCCGTCAGATGGATCAGATCCAGCATACTGTTCCAGTCAATCGCCTGTTCCGTCTGGATGGCTTCTATGGTGCGGTCAATTGCCTCATCCATCGCCTGCATTTCGTCCATTTTCTGCCGCAGCAGCTTCTTCTGTATCCGCATGGATTCAAGAAGATACTGCTGGTCTGCCGCAGCAAGTGTCATCTCCCTGATATCTTCCAGCGAAAATCCCAGATATTTTAATAAAAGGATCTGCTGGAGTTTTGCCAGATCTGCATCCGTATACAGCCGCGCTCCTGCGGCAGTCCGTGCACTTGGTTTTAAAATATTCTGTTTATCATAATACCGGATCGCGCGAAGTGTCACATGTGCTTTTTTTGCAAATTGCCCGGATGTGTAATACGCATCCTTTTTCATCTACAGTTCTTTCACCTCATCCCGCATTTCTTCTGTCATATTCTGTACATAGGTCGTCTGGGAAGAAATTTCTTCCGTATTTGCGGCAATCGTTGACACTTTCTGCGTCATGGTATTCATGCTTTCTACCAGATCTTTGATCGAATCCATGCTCTGTGTAATCTTTGGAAGAATTGCCTCGGCTTTCTGGTCGTTCTGTGTCAAAAGCTCCTTCGTGGAATCAGACAGTGTACGGATTTCCTCCGCTACCACTGCAAAGCCTCTTCCGTTCTCACCGGCACGCGCCGCCTCAATGGAGGCATTGAGCGAAAGCAGATTTGTCTGTCCTGCAATGGCAGAAATATCTTCATTGCTCTTTTTATATACACTGATGAAATCCGACATGATACGGATGGACTCATTCAGTTCATCGCACAGACGGGAAATATCCTGAATATACTGTGCCAGGTTGGTTGCTTCATTTGCAGATTCCTCGTTTGCCGTATTCAGTTCTGCAATGTTATCACTCAGGGTAACAAACCGGTCTGTGATATCTGTAATCTTCTGCTGGCGGATTTCCTGTTCCGTCCGCTCCTGATCGCGAAGTTCTGCAATCTTTTTTGCCTCTTCCTCTGCCATGCCCCGCACATAGTGCACACAGTTTTCTTTTATGTTGACTCCATTGTGGATGGCACGTACCATGTTGGTGCAGCTTGAATATCCACAGGATTCGCAGTCCCTGTGCTGTTCCTCATAGGTATCTTTTTTCATTTCTGCAAACAGGCGGTTCTTCTCCTGTTCGGACGGTTCCTCAATATGTACTGCGCGATTGGTGTAGCTGCGCATAAAATCGTTGATGTCCAGCTTTCCAAAAGCGTCCATGAAGTTTTTCAGACGTTCCTCCGGTGTCAGTGTATCTGCCCACGGACTCCTGCTTTTGCTCTTCCTGCCAAAGTGTGCCTTCTCCTGTTTTGCACTGGTTTTGCTGTTCCGCAGTTTTGCGATTGTCAGCATGACATCATCCGTTCCCCGTTTAGGATCTGTGGCAGTTCCGTAGAGACAGCCCTTCGCACAATTTAAGATATCTACCATAAACGGAAGTTCTTTATTCTGCTGAATACGCTTTGCATAGGAACGCAGATATTCATAGGCCTCATGCTCGCCCTCTACCTGACGCACTACCTGTTCTTTTCCAAGAAAATGTTCTACATTCTCCCGCAGTCCACCAGGCATCGGATACAAAGAACCCAGTCCGTATTCCAGTTCATCGGTATATGGTTCACACCCTTCATAATCGTTTCCGATATACTTCATCATCTTTTCAAAAGTTACATTATAAGAAACATATCCGCCGCAATTGGGATCGGTAATCTCTAATTTTTTGGCAATACACGGGCTGATGAAAGCAATTTCATCTGTGACCTGCATGTATTTTTTCATATAAATAGCAGTACACATCATCGGGCTGTGTACCGGCATCAGACGCGGAATCAGCTCCGGTATATATTTTTCCACATAGGTGACTACTGCCGGACACGGCTGGGAAATGCCCCCGAAAAATTTGTGTTCCGTAATGTATTTCAGATATCCCCAGGTTGTGATATCCGCACCGAACGATACACTGCAGATATGGCTGACCCCCTTACTCTTTAAATATCCCAGCACACGCTGGTATTCTTTGGGATAATTTGCCAGAAATGCCGGTGCCAGTATCACGGAAATTTTCTTTCCCGATGCAAGGTCTTCAAAGAAACGGTCCGTATCATCATAATAGTCTCTCGCTTCATGTGGGCAGACATCAAAACATTGCCCGCATACAATACATTTGTCCGGGTCTACCGTTACATAACCTTCCTGTGTTGCAATATTTGCCGTAAGTACAGGACAGCTGCGCACGCATTTGTTGCATCCGGTGCATAAATCAGTTGTGTAAATCAGTTCCATAAACGCACTCCTTATTATGATTTTCGTATAAACCCTACCCTATATGCTTATAATTTTATTACTTTTTACTATATTTGTCCAGCAAAGCCTTGCTTTTTCCGTTATTTTTATCAAAGCACAAATGGTTGTCCATGATTTTTCACAAACTGGATTTATATTTTTTTTCTGTTCTGGATATATACACACAGTAAGATCACACTATACTAGGATACAAAGAACTATTTTCACCAATTCGGAGGTTTTCCATGAAAAAAGCAGCTGTTATCCATGATCTGTCCGGTTTCGGAAAGTGTTCGCTCACGGCAGCGATTCCGGTATTATCCGCGCTGGGCGTGCAGTGTTGTCCAGTTGCAACAGCCGTACTGACCGGCCAGACCGGTTATCCCTGTTATCACTGTACCGATCTGACCGCCATGTTACCGGACTATATTGATGCCTGGGGAAAAAATAACGCACATTTTGATGCCATCTACAGCGGATTTCTGACCGGGGCGAAACAGATTTCGCAGGTGCTTGATTTCATCCGCCAATTCCGGGAAGAACATACGCTTCTTCTGGTTGACCCTGTTATGGGGGATGACGGAAATGCTTATCCGTTTTTTACTCCGGGGCTGTTAAATGGAATGAAAGAACTGACGCTTGAAGCAGACGTGATCACGCCGAATCTGACGGAAGCCTGTCTGCTGGCAGACATTCCGGAAGATGCCTTACTCCACTGCCGGACGAACACGGATCTGCTGAAGCTGGCAGAAGATGTGGCACTGCGGCTGCAAAAAAAAGCCTCACACCCACAGGATGTCGTGATCACCGGTGTCAAATGCCGTGATGAAAAACATCCCGTCATTTATAATATTGCTGCCACTGCAAATGGAATTTACCGGCACGAATCGCCGTTTTTTGACCGGAGTTTTTCCGGAACCGGGGATCTGTTTGCCTCTGTATTGTGTGGCTGCCGCACAAAGGGCATATGCACGGAAGATGCGATTCTGCTTGCCGGGAAATTTTTATCCCACAGTATCGGGGATACCATGAAAGAAAATACACCGGGACGCGATGGCGTTAATTTCGAGAAATTTCTTATTGACCTGATTGCAGATTCAAACGTGTAAAAAATGGGAAACCCGGAAAAGAATTTCGCAATTGATGAATCCATACGATAGAAAGAAGGAATTATTATGGCAAAAATTTTATATGTGTACAATGATCAGGTATATGCAAATATCACAAATAAATGTGACTGCAACTGTACGTTCTGTATCCGTAAACAGTTTGATGGTGTGGGTGATGCGGATACCCTCTGGCACAAAGCAGAGCCTTCTTTAGGTGAGATTATTGCCGCAATTGATGCCTTTGATTTCACCGGCTACAAAGAATTTGTTTTCTGTGGCTATGGGGAACCGACCTGTGCACTGGAGAATCTGATCGCCAGTGCCAGATATGTCAAAGAAAAAACAGGTCTCCCGATCCGTGTCAATTCCAATGGTCTGGGAAACCTGTATTATAAACGTGACATTGTACCACAGCTGGCAGAAGTGGTAGACAGTATCTCCATCAGCTTAAATGAGGCAACTGCAGAAAAGTATGAAAAAGTAACCCGCCCATCCTTCCCCCATGCTTATGAGGCAATGCTTGATTTTGCAGAGGAATGTGGAAAACTTATCCCACACACGCAGCTGTCGATCGTGGATATTCTTCCGGAAGAAGACATTAAGGCGTGTCAGCGCATCGCCGACAGCCGCGGTGTCCATCTGAAAGTACGTCCATGGGAGCACAGTGCATAAAGAAGTTACCGTTCTCATGCTTACCTGTGAGCACCAGCGGCATTACAGTCCCAGCACATCCAGAAGGATCTGTTCATCTTTCTTTTGTTTCTGTGGATGCTGTAATTCCGCATCTGCCAGGCGGGTACGGATATTCTGCATCCGCTGGTCCAGATCTGCACTGATCTGTGCACATTCGCTCAGTTCCTGTGCCAGACGCTCGGTTTCATCTGCCGGAATATTCTTTTTGTACCGCACTTTGTGCTCCAGACTCGCCCAGAAATCCATGGCAATGGTGCGAAGCTGTACTTCAACTTTCATTTCCCGTTTCTCATTCTTCAGAAAAATCGGCACTGCAACGATCAGATGCAGGCTGCGGTATCCGTTTTCCTTCGGATGCTTGATATAATCTTTCTGTTCGATCAGACGGATATCATCCTGCTGAAGCAGGCAGTCCGCCAACAGATAGATATCTTCCGGGAAAGAACACACAACCCGGATTCCTGCTATATCATTGATGTTCTGTTCAATCGCCGAAAGCGTCAACGGAATATTTTTCCGGCGCACTTTGCGCACGATTCCGTCCAGCGATTTCACACGTGTCTTGATGGACTCGATCGGATTACGGTCATATTCCAGCGAAAATTGTTCGTTTAACACTTTAAACTTCGTTTCTACTTCCATGATTGCGCACTTGTAATATGCCATCAGCGTATCCAGCGGCTTTGTATTTTCCTGCACAAAATCCAAAAATTCATCAGACATCAGACGGTTACGGACAAGATTTTCCGCTGCCTGCTGCAGCTGCGCATTTACTACTTTACTTAATTCGTTCATATCTATTTCCTCTTTTTCTCCTGTAATTTTCTATATAAATAATTGTGAAATCCTTAGTTCCGGCGGACTCCCGTGTGGTGGCTCCGGCTGCGGCCTCTCCGATACGCACGAATTAGACAGAATCTTAGAATTTGCGAAAGTGATTGCGTGGCTCTAATTTTGTGTCCGGGCAACGTTTCGACAGCGGCGCGGCTTGTGTCTGTCTGCCAAGGATGCGCTCAGAATTTCTAGTCTGCCTAAGCGGAGCACTTCAAAAATTTTATGGCGCCCGCTCCCGGTTATGTCTCCCTACGGACTTTTTTGAATGACCTTAAATAAATGTAGTCGCAAACACGACCCGCGGGCACAGTATTTTGAAGCACTCCGCTAAGGCAGACACGAAATCCTTCGGACGCGTCCTTGGCAGACAGACACAAGCCGCGCCGCTGTCGAAACTTGAACGAACACAAATCATCAAAGGAGTCACGCAGTCACTTTCTGCAAATTCTTGATTCTGGATATTGAGTGCGTATCGGAGAGGCCGCAGCCGGAGCCACCACACGGGAGTCCGCCGGAGCACAAACTTTCCCAATTGTTTTAAATAAAAAGAGCTTCACGGAAATAAATTTCCATGAAGCTCTCCGCACATGGACTTTCCTGTCTGGTTTCCACATGCCTTTATTATAATGGATTCATCCGCAAAACGGAATAAATAAAGTCTGAACTTTTTCCGAATTTTATCTTAATCCTTGAACAGATCGGTAGAGTAATAACGGTCTCCGCTGTCCGGAAGAAGGGCAACTACAGTCTTTCCCTTAAACTCCGGTCTTTTTGCCACTTCGATGGCTGCCTTTAATGCCGCTCCGGAAGAAATACCTACCAGCACACCTTCCTCTTTTGCAATATATTTGGAATACTCGAAAGAGTCTTCATTGGAAACCGGGATTACTTCATCATAAACCTTGGTATCGAGTGTGTTTGGAATAAATCCGGCTCCGATACCCTGGATCTTATGCGAACCTGCCTTTCCGGTAGACAATACTGCAGATGTCTCTGGCTCTACGGCAACGATCTTTACATCCGGGTTTTTGGATTTTAAATACTCACCAACACCTGTGATGGTTCCGCCTGTACCGACACCGGCTACAAATGCATCGACTTTTCCATCCGTATCTTCCCAGATCTCCGGCCCGGTTGTCTTCTTGTGTGCTGCCGGGTTTGCAGGGTTCTCAAACTGCTCCGGAATGAAGCTGTCTGCGATCTCTTTGTGAAGTTCCTCTGCCTTTGCGATGGCTCCCTTCATACCCTTGCTTCCGTCGGAAAGAACAAGTTCTGCACCATATGCCTTGATTATGTTGCGACGCTCAATACTCATGGTCTCCGGAAGAACGATGATCAGGCGGTAACCCTTTGCTGCTGCGATTGCCGCAAGACCGATACCTGTGTTTCCGGATGTCGGCTCGATAATGGTGGAGCCCGGCTTTAATTTCCCGTCCTTCTCTGCCTGCTCAATCATCTCTTTTGCGATACGGTCCTTTACAGATCCTGCCGGATTAAAGTACTCCAGCTTTGCAAGAAGTCTTGCCTCAAGGCCAAACTTCTTCTCGATGTGTTTAAACTCTACCAGTGGTGTGTGTCCGATCAGTTCCAATGTTCCTTCATAAATATTTGCCATTTTATTATCCTCCAATTTACTCTCTCTGATTTAATTCCTTATTTTCATACTCTTTTAGTAGGAATTATCTGTTGTTATGAATATACACCCTTTCCCAAACGCTGTCAACTACTTTTTACGATATTATTTTATACCCCTAAAAAAATACACGACACTCCTTATATTTTACTCCGCTTTGCCACAATTAAGACTCCAAAATGTTAACAGAGCCAGAAACTGCACAAAATTCGCAACGTATCCTATAAGAAGCGTCGTGTATTTTTATCTATATGTGTATGAAAAACCTTCCGACTTTATCACTCTTCATCATCGTCATCATCATCGTCCGCATCCTCGCCGAGCAAAGCCTCTTTTAAAGTTCTCCAGCCAAGGACTGCACACTTCACACGCGCCGGCATATGGGCGATATCGCGGAGTGCCGATGCCTCCTCAAGAGAATCAATCTCCTCCTCGCTGGCATCGCCTTTGATCATTTTCATAAAGATTTTCCCCATCTGCAGGGCCTCTTCTTTTTTCTTTCCGACAATCATGCCAAGCATGATATCTGCGGAAGCCTGGGAAATCGCGCATCCGTCCCCGACAAATGCACCATCGGTAATCGTGTCGCCATCCGTCTTTAATTTCAGGAAAATATCATCCCCACAGCTCGGGTTGACACCCTCAAGCACAATATCCGCATCCGGCAGATCATGTTTAAACTCCGGGCGCACGTTGTGCTCGGTTAAGATTTCATTATAAAAACTTCTATTTTCCATATCCCATTCGCTCCCTTATACTTGCGATGCCTGCTACAAATTTGTCGGCTTCTTCTTCGGTATTGTAAAACATAAAGCTTGCCCTGGTGGCGGAGCTGATGCCCAGATAATTAAGCAGCGGCTGCGCACAGTGATGTCCGGCACGCACACAGATGCCATCGGCGATTAAAATCTCGCTCACATCGTGTGGATGCACGTCATCAATTGTAAATGTAAGAATTCCGGTGTGTTCTTCGACCCGGTCGGATCCAAGTACATGCACATGTGGAAGTTCTTTCAATCCGTCAAACGCACGCTTTGTCACAGCAAGTTCCCGCTCCTGCATCACGTCAAAGCCAACAGACTGTGCGTATTTTATGGCAGCATGCAATGCTATGGCACCGGCAGCATTTACGGTTCCCGCCTCGAACTTATGCGGAAGTTCTGCGTATTTTGCGCTCTCGCGGGTCACGGATTCGATCATCTCGCCACCGGAAAGAAACGGCGGCATTTTCTTTAACAGTTTTTTCTTTCCATATAACACACCAATTCCCATCGGTCCGAAAATTTTATGTCCGGAAAATGCAAAGAAGTCTGCATCCAGATCCTGCACATTGACTGGCATATGCGGGGTGCTCTGTGCCCCGTCCACAACGATCACGGCATCTTTTTCATGCGCCATGGCCGCGATCTCTTTGATTGGATTGATCCTCCCAAGGACATTGGAAACCTGTGTGATTGCGACGATCTTCGTCTTTTCTGTAATCTGTTCCCGCACCTGATCCAGATCGAGAGATCCATCCGGGCGGCACTCGATAAACCGCAGTTTTGCTCCTGTCTGTCGGGCGACCATCTGCCATGGCAGAAGATTGCTGTGGTGCTCCATGATGGAGACAAGAATTTCGTCCCCTTCTTTTACATTGGTTAAACCATAACTGTACGCTACAAGGTTCATACTTTCGGTCGTGTTTCTTGTAAAAATAATTTCCCGCGCGGATTTGGCTCCGATAAAATCACGCACGCCTTTTCTGGCATTTTCATACAGTTCGGTTGCTTCCACACTCAGCGGATAATTTCCACGCAGCGGATTTGCATTGTGTTTCAGGTAAAAATCGCGTTCTGCATCAATGACACACTGTGGACGCTGGGATGTTGCCGCATTGTCGATATAGATCCATTCCCTGCCATCGACTGTATTTTCCCCGATTTCTGACAGCAGTGGAAAGTCCTTGCGATAATCGGTCATGCTACACCTCCCCAAGTTCTTCGTCAATCATTCTGGCAAAGCTGTCGTCTTTGATGATTCCTTTCAGGCGGTCAATGTTTGCTCTTGCCATAATATTTTCCGCGTGCTCTTTGTCGATTCCGCGGCTGGCAAAATAAAACATGGTATCCTCATCAAGTTCCCCAATCGTTGCACCGTGATTACCAACGACATTTTCCTCGGAGCATAAGATCACCGGAACGGTTTTATTCTCCACATCATCGCCAAGCATCAGTACATTTTCCAGCTCGTTTCCGACAGAATCGGAAGAGCCGGTCTTAAAATCAATCGTTCCACGGAAGATCTTCTTTGCACCGTCGCGCAGGGCACCGCCCACGTTGATTTCACTCTCTGTATGTTTTCCATAGTGGTTGACCACTTCATTCATGTCGATGATATGTGTGTGCTGCCCGATATAGCCGATATCGCTCCTAAAGGTGCTTGCATCGCCATTTAAGTTGATGGTCATATCGGAATAGATATCTCCTTTTCCGAGATAAATTTGTACCAGCTCGATACGGGCGTTTTTTGCACATTCTCCCTCAATCTGATTGTACACAAGGGAATTTTCTGCTGTGTGCTGCAGCTGCACCAGACGCACCCGTGCATGTTCTTCCACCGAAAGGCTTGTCCTTACGGCAAGTTTTTCCTCTGTCTGATAATCCATAAACACGGTCACCTGCTTACCGGCCGGTGCTATGATATGGATCTTTTTGCTGCTGTATCTTCCCTCTCCGGTAATAGAAAAGCGTACCTCTTCGGTGCTTCCCGCTGTCACGGTTTCCTCCGGAAGTTCTGTTGTATGTTCTTTGTCCCACGGAAGCTTGGTCTCGTTGACATGTAACCAATACCAGGTCTTCGATGGAAGTTTATTGATTGTCATTTCTGTCATTGTTCTCCTCCTAACCTATGCTTCCCTTCATCTCCAGCCGGATCAGGTTGTTCATCTCAACCGCGTACTCGACCGGAAGTTCCTTGGATACGTTGTCTGCAAATCCGCTGACTAAAAGTGCCCGGGCATCTTCTTCCGTCATGCCTCGTGACATCAGATAAAAGACGGCATCGTCGCTGATGCTTCCGATCTTTGCCTCATGTCCCACAGCTGCGTCTTTGGTACGGATGTCCATGGCCGGAATCGTATCCGAACGCGACTCGGAATCAAGCATCAGGGACTGACAGGATACTGCTGATTTTGATCCTTTGGCATCCTTTGCCACAACCACGCTGCTTCGGAAGGTACTGATTCCGCCGTCTTTGCTGATGGAACGGGTATTCATATAGGAGCTGGTGTTTGGTGCTGCGTGTACCACTTTAGCACCGGTATCCAGATTCTGTCCGTGTCCGGCGAATGTGACACCGGTGAATTCCATTTTGGCACCCTCCCCCTTTAAAACGCTCATCGGATACAGGCAGCCCACATGGGAGCCAAACGATCCGGAAACCCACTCGATCGTTCCGCCTTCCTCAACGGAGGCACGCTTGGTATTCAGGTTGTACATATTCTTGGACCAGTTCTCGATGGTGGAATAACGAAGCTTTGCATTTTTTTTGACGAACAGCTCCACGCAGCCTGCATGCAGGTTTGCTACGTTATATTTCGGAGCGGAACATCCCTCGATGAAATGAAGGCTTGCGCCCTCGTCCACGATGATCAGTGTATGCTCAAACTGACCGGCTCCTTTGGCATTCAACCGGAAATAAGACTGCAGCGGAATGGACACGTGCACGCCCTTTGGCACATAGACGAACGAACCACCGGACCATACGGCTCCGTGCAGTGCTGCAAACTTATGGTCATGCGGGGTGACAAGTTTCATGAAATACTTGTGTACCATGTCCGCATATTCTCCTTTTAAGGCACTTTCCATATCGGTGTAGACAACGCCCTGTGCGGCAACCTCGTCTTTGACATTGTGATATACCAGCTCGGAATCGTACTGGGCACCGACGCCGGCTAAGGATTTCCGCTCGGCCTGTGGGATTCCCAGACGCTCAAATGTCTCTTTGATGTCTTCCGGCACATCCTTCCAGGATGCCTGCATTTTGGAATGTGGACGGACATAGGTGGCAATGTGATCCATGTCCAGTCCCTCAATTGACGGTCCCCAGTCCGGAACCGGCATCTCATTGTAAATCTGTAAGGACTCCAGGCGGAACTGCTGCATCCATGCCGGATCGCCCTTTTCTTTGGAAAGCTGCTCCACGATCTGTGGGGTCAGACCTTCTTTCATTCTGTATGCATCTTTTTCCTCATCGCGGATATCATAGATGCTGCGGTCGATATCTTCTACCTGACTCTTTTCTCTCATTTCGCACGCACCTTTCTTACTGTTCAAATTCCTCAAAACCGTTTTCGTTGATCTCATCTACTAAGGAAGCATCTCCGTTTTTCACAACTTTTCCTTCATCCATAACGTGGGTGACATCCACATGCAATGACTCTAAGATTCGTGTGCTGTGGGTAATAATCAGAAGGCTTCCCTTGCATTTTTCTTTGTAAAGCTGGATGCCCTTTGATACGGTACGGACAGCATCCACATCCAGTCCGGAGTCGGTCTCGTCAAGGATTGCAAGCTTTGGCTCTAACATAAGCATCTGCAGAATTTCTGCTTTTTTCTTTTCACCACCGGAGAAGCCGACATTTAAATCACGTTCTGCATAGGACTCGTCCATGGAAAGAAGTTTCATGGTCTCGGTCAGTTTTTTCTTGAAATCCCACAGACGGACACGCTTTCCGGTCTTCTGCTCAAGTGCATTACGGATAAATGCGCTCAATGTCACACCCGGAACTTCCAGCGGATTCTGGAAGGAGAGGAAGATTCCCTTTTTGGCACGCTCATTCACCGGCATCTCTGTGATGTCCTCTCCATCAAAGAAAATCTGTCCGGATGTGATGGCATATTTCGGATGCCCGGTGATGGCATAGCCCAGGGTGGATTTTCCGGTTCCGTTCGGTCCCATCAGAACATGCACTTCGTCTTTTCCAACTTCTAAATTTACTCCGTGTAATATTTCTTTATCTTCAACGTTTACGTGCAGATCTTTGATCTCTAATAAATTTTTTTCCGACATTTGTATTTCCTCCATATAAAACATGTTGTTTAACTTTCACAGGAATGCGTCTTCTGTGAAATCATATCCTCAAGGGTATGCTTCTCAAGGTAATCATTGATCACAGCTTCCAGTCCCTGCCAGAACGGAAGTGTGGTGCACTCTGCGGTGCTCTCGCACTTTTTCCCACCTTCGCACAGGCACGCGACCGGAGCTAAATTTCCTTCGATCAGTTGAAGGATCTCAATTACTTTATATTCCGACGGTTGTTTGATCAGACGGTAACCGCCACCCTTTCCGCTGGCACTCTCAAGCATCTTCCCTTTTGTCAGTATGGTCATAATACTTTCAAGATATTTCAGGGAAATGCCCTGCCTTGTGGCAATTTCTTTGACCGGAATGAATTCTCCGGAATTGTGCTGCGCAAGATCGACCATCACACGCAGTGCATATCTGCTTTTTGCGGATATCATCATATCGTTTTACCACCTCGTTTCATGAAATACGACCGCAGCGTATTCCGTGAGTTCTACGGTGTGATTATAAGCCCCACTCCCCTACTATGTAAATAGGGGAATGTGAAAAATCATGTTTTTCTTCCAATACAAATTGCTGTTTAACTGTGTGGTCTGGGATCTTTTGTTTTTCAGAGGGACGGATTTGCGGGGGATTGTTCTAAATATAAGTTTTTTCGATGCGACGGAAGAAGGGGGGACATTCTCTTTCTCCAGAAAAATTTACAAGTCAGCGCCGATGTTGATTTCAGGTTGATTTGACAAAGGTTTTACTTTTATGCTATTAACGTTACATGATGGAACTACGGCGCAGTTGTAAATTTGTTCTTCCGAAAGAAATGTCCCCCTTCTTCCTGTAGATAGGAAAACTATAAGTAAAAGAATGATGTCCGCAAATCCTGTCTGTGGAACAAACATAAAGGCACCAGAACCTGCAGTTAAAGGGACGCCTCAAAAACAGCTACGAATCCTATGAACTGGAATAAACAGAAAAATACCCTGTTAAATCACTCGATGATAAGGCCGGGTATCTATAGACGAAAAATTAAAGTTTTAGGTGACGGTTTTCCGAAATTTTAATGCTTGAAATCAGGAAATGTCACCTATATAGTAAAAATTGCTTTTCCAGATACCGGTTTTTTAGAAAAAGAGGTATCTGGAAAAGTAATTTTTGATCTATAGAGACCTTCCGGTATCTGAATGTTAAATTTTCAGCGTGTAGGTACCACAATGGTATCTTTTACATGAATTTTATTGGCATAGATACCACGATGACATTTTTTACTGAAGGTGGCTGTATATTTGTTCCACAGACAGGATTTGCGGAAATATATTTCTCAACTATATTTTCTCCAATCCACAGGAAGAAGGGGGACATTTCTTTCGGAAGAACAAATTTGCAACTGCGCCGTAGTTCCATCATATAAAGCTAATAGCATAAAAGTAAAACCTTTGCCAAACCAACCTGAAATCAACATCGGCGCTGACTTGTAAATTTTTCTGTAGAAAGAGAATGTCCCCCTTCTTCCGTCACATTGAGAAAACTTATATTTAAAACACTCGCACAAATTCGTCGCATCGAGAAAACTTATATTTAAAACATCTGCACAAACCCCCGTGATAGTGCTATAATGATACAAAATTGTATGTCGGAACAGCAAAGGAGAAATGCCGTGCAGATACTTTTAACATTAGATAAAAAAGATTATGAAGAGGGAATGCCTGTGTTCGAAAAATACTCGACACGCGGCGTGATTATTCGTGATGGAAAAATTGCAACACAACATGGCAGTGCCGGAGATTATAAAATTCTCGGCGGAGGTGTGGAACCGGGCGAGAAGCTGGAAGATGCACTGATTCGTGAAGTGGGGGAGGAGTCCGGGCTTATTGTGATCCCGGAATCCATCCGTCCGATTGGAGAAATTGTGGAGCGGCGGCGAGATCTGTTTGAAAAAAACAAGATCTATGTCTGCCACTCCTGCTTTTTTTTCTGTGATGCGAAAACAGAAATGACACAGACGCACATGACCGAAAGCGAGATCGAGAAAGGATTTCATCTGGAGTGGGCAACCGCACAGGAGATTATCGATGGGAACGAACCATTTTGTGAGACGCAGCCATGGAGTTTCCGGGATCGGGAATTTGTTAAAATGCTTGTGGAAAAAAAGATTCTCACCACATAGTTTTTACAAACAATTTACATAGGGAAGAAGTCTGTATTTACATGCCCCTGTTATCCTGTAGAAAAGTGGAGAATAGAATAGGATAGATATAACAGAAAGCAGGGAAGGTAAGTTATGGATGAATTAGAAAAACTCCGGAAGCACTGGGAAGATGATAATTTTCAAAGAAAACATGCACTGGCAAGAGAGATTGTGGTAAACCGGCTGCGGGAACTGAACCGGGAATATGAAGAAAAAACAGGACAGGGATTTGTACGTTTTATCGAAACACGGATGAAGACGCCGGAGAGCATTGCAGAAAAGCTGCAGCGCAAGGATTATGACGTGGATTTTGATACCGCAGTTACTGCACTAAACGATATTTCCGGGGTCCGCTGTATCTGCTACAGTGTCAAGGAAATCTACTGGATTGCGCGGCAGATCGGAAAAACAGACACATATACCGTAGTAAAGGCAAAAGATTACATTCGAAAACCAAAGAAAAATGGGTATGAGAGTTACCATATCGTTCTGGATATCCCGATGTCTTACAAAGGAAAGACAACTGTGGTTCGTGTGGAATTGCAGTTGCGGACGATGATCATGGATGCGTGGGCAGGAATGGATAACCGGGTTTCTTACAAAAAAGGAGTTCCGCCGGAAATGGAACGCCGCATTGAAAAATATGCCAGGATCGGAAGAAGACTTGATAAACTGATCCAGAAAACGCTTGATGATTCAAAAACCGTATAAAGGTATGGAATCTCCTGAAAATATGTGCTAAAATGCTTTTATATCATGAGCACAGGGATTAACCTGTACAATACCGACAGCATGGGGTTAGGAGATATACACAGATGATCGACAAAAAGAAGTTAAAAGATGTCATGAAGAAGCAGGATCTCAAGCAGGAGAAACCAACAGATCCAAGCATGACACTTGATGTAAAAAATGAAGATGTGGAAGCACAGATAGATCTATATCTGAAAGAAAAAACCGGTGAGAATTTAAATGCCCTGATCGAGCTGATGCGAACCAGACGTGTGCTTGTTCCGGCAAATTTAAATGATGAAAAGAAGCCGGTTCCGTGTCTGATCAACAGTCCGAAAAACGGAATGTTTCTTCCGATTTATACAAGTAAAAAGGAGATTCCGGAATCTCCGAAGAGTGAAGCAGTTATAAACATGCCGTTCCTTGCAACGAATAACATGGTTTTTCAGCAGGATGAAAAGGTATCCGGAATAGTGATCAATCCATTCACACAGAATCTGATTTTTAAACGTGCACTGGTGGAAAAAATCGAGGAAGTGGAAAAGAAGCGTAAAGAGGGAGCGCAGCCAAAGAAGATGCAGCTTACACAGGAACAGTATCTGTTGTTTGAACGTAAGCAGTTTGAATTTGGTTTTATGCCAAAGCGCTTTTTTGCGCAGGGCAAACAGATGATGGATGACCTCTGCGAGAAGAAAGAAGAATATATGGATCAGTTTTTTGAGGAATGTTATCAGCAGAAACGTATGTATCCGTATCTGCCGGAAGATTTCTCCGTTATGGTTATGGATTTGTCCGACAGTTTACTGATTGTCCGTGTGGATCTGCCGGTACGCGATATGGGAGTTCCATCCTGTTTCCGTGTATATTTTGCATGGAATGACGAAACGCAGGAGGGCAGATATTTTACGATTGAACGGACCCAGGATCCGGGAAAACATCTGCTTGGAGAATTCAAAAAAGACTGGAAGCATGTTGACTATGGAGAGGCTCCGGCAGAGGGAGCCGAGTTGCAGCGTGTGCTGGATATTATCCGGCAGCCGGGTGAAAATTAAAAGAAAAAGTGTGTCAGGGAAATAAACCTGGCACACTTTTCTTTTTATGGTCTGGCAAGAATATCCGCAAAAGTAGCGCGGACAATCCGTGCCAGATCCTGAGGGTCAAGCCGGATGCTGGTTCCGATACGGCCGCCGCTTACATAAATTTCAGAATATTGCCTGGCAGAGGCATCGATAACGGTTGGAAATGCTTTTTTCATGCCAAGCGGACTGCAGCCTCCACGGACATAACCAGTGATTGCAGTTAAATCTTTGACATGGATCATTTCTACGGATTTCTCGGAAACTGCACGCGCGGCAGCTTTCAGATCAACCTCTTCGGCAATCGGAATGACAAATACGTAGTATTTTTTGCTTTTGCCCTGCATGACAAGTGTCTTGTAAGTCTGGGCAACCGGGGTGCCAGTGGCTTCGGCAGAATGAATTCCATCTATAAATTCGTCACATTCATAAGTCAGCAGTTCATAGGGAACCTTATTTCGTTCCAGAATACGCACGGCATTGGTTTTTACTTCTTTTCCCATGATATTCACCTCCGCGCACAGTATATCATTTTTAGAGGAAAAGTTGAACAATAAAAAAGGAAATGTTATAATGTTGCAAAAGATATTTCAAAAGGGGGCGTCATTTCATGAGAGAATTTTTGAAGCGGGCAAAGGCGGATTATCTGCTTTCTTCTGTTTTGTGTATTGTGCTTGGAATTATTTTTGTTGTGTGGAAAGGCGGAGTCATTGATGTGATCGGAACACTTCTTTCGGTTGCAATGATCATCGTTGGAATTATTTATCTGGGAAGCTTTATTTTGAGCCTTGCAACATTTGGAGCATCAACGATTGTCGGAATTCTGGTACTTGCAGTTGGAATCTGGTTTCTCATCCAGCCGTCGCTGATTGTCAGTCTGGTTCCGGTTATATTGGGTGTAGGACTTGTATTTCATGGAATTCGTGCGGTGACGGAGGCTGTGAATGCCAAAAAATACGGATATGAAAAGTGGGGCATGGATCTTGTATTTGCTATCATCTGTCTGGTCTGTGGTCTGGTCTGTGTTTTCTGTCCGCTTACCGTATTGAAACAGTTTATTATGCTGGTAGGAATCGTGCTGATTATCAACGGAGCGCTGAATCTGTGGATTGCTGTCACAGCAACGCGTGCAGCGAGGGATTACAGACGGCGCACAGAGACTGTTGATACAGAGTTTGTGGAAAATGAAGGTGATCGTGATGAGACAGATGGAATTTAAAATGGAACGTCCGGGACTGACCAAAGCAGGAGATCATTTGAAGGTGACAGAGGGAAAACTTCCCACTTCCTATTATTATACCATTGAGCATGCAATAGCAATGTCGGGAAATTATGCGGTAGGCGAACGTTTAAAAAGCCGGGAAGGCGATGTGATTGATGTGAAGGAGACAGAAAAAGGGTACTTTGTGACCATGGAATTTGACGAATAAGGATAACAGACGAAATGGCAATACAGGGCAAAACCGATATTGACCAGCTGCTTGCAAAAAGTTTGAAAGAGATTGCTGTCAGGCGGCCGGTAGAAAAAATTACAATTAAAGAGATAACTGATAAAGCAGGGGTCATCCGGCCAACGTTTTACAATCATTTTCAGGATAAATTTGAGCTTATTGAATGGATCATCCGGACAGAACTGTTAGAGCCGGTAGAACCTCTGATCCGGAATGATATGATTATAGAAGCAATGGTTCTGCTGTTTACCAACATTGAAAAGGACAAGGCATTTTATTCACAGCTGGTAAAAATGGAGGGACCGGTCAAATTTCACGATATCGCAAAAAAATGTGTGCGGGAAGTATTGCTTGAACTGATTCAAAACGAAAGCAGCGGAAGGGTTTCAAAACACAAATGGCTGACGCCGGAGGTGATATCTTCCTATTATGCACAGTCCATGTGTTTTGCAACAGAGGAATGGATCAGCATGGGAATGACCATCTCGCCGCGCGAAATGGCCGAAGCATATCAGTATATGCTGACCCGGTCTCTGATCGACATCATCAAAGAATTATAAAAAGAATATGCGATGACATTTTGAATGATTTGTATACGAATTCATACAAATCACTCAAAATGTATAATCATGCAGTACATGACGAAAAGATTGAATATTTTCATATTCGGTCTTTTTTTTTATGATAGGCTGAGAGAAAAATAGAGGATGGTGAAAAAAATGATTAAATTTGGAAAAGGAGTCGTTAAATGTCGGTTTCTGATTTTGATCCTGGCTTTTTTACTGCTGATTCCATCCGCGATCGGCTATATGAAAACCAGAATTAATTATGACATTTTGTCCTATCTGCCGGGACAGATTGAAACGATGAAAGGGCAGGATATCCTTCTGGATGAATTTGGAACAGGCGCGTTCTCTTTTGTAGTTGTTGAGGGAATGCAGGATAAGGATCTGCAGAAAATAGCAGATAAGATTGAGGATGTACCTCATGTAAAAAATGTTATCTGGTATGGTTCTATTATGGATTTTAGTATTCCAAGAGAAGCACTTCCGGATGATATCTACAACTTTTTCAATAACAAAGACGCAGACAGCCAGCTGATGGCAGTCCTGTTTGATGAGTCCATGTCGTCGGACGGCACCATGGATGCGATCCAGACGATCAATGATCTGGTTGGAAAGCAGTGTTTTGTCAGTGGTATGGCATCGGTGAACAATGATATCCGAAAACTGGCAGAGAATGAGAGTGTGATCTATGTTCTGATTGCCGTTGTGCTTTCTCTGATCGTATTATCACTTACGATGGATTCCGTAGTTGTTCCGTTCCTGTTTTTGATCAGTATCGGCATGGCAATTATTTACAATCTGGGTTCCAACGTATTTTTCGGGGAGATTTCTTATATTACCAAGGCACTGGCGGCGGTACTGCAGCTCGGTGTTACAATGGATTATTCCATTTTCCTGTGGCACAGTTATCAGGAGCAGAAGGAGCGGTTTGACGGAGATAAAAACCGTGCCATGGCACATGCGATTTCCAATACAATTACTTCCGTGGTCAGCAGCTCCATTACAACAGTTGCCGGATTTATCGCACTGTGTTTTATGAGCTTTACCCTTGGAAAAGACCTTGGTATCGTTATGGCAAAGGGGGTTGTCTTTGGCGTTATCGGATGTGTAACGATTCTTCCGTCCCTGATTCTTGTCTGCGATAAGGCAATCGAAAAGACCAGACATAAAGTAATTCTTCCGGATCTTAGTAGAATTGCAGGGTTTATCACAAAACATCATGTGGTATTTGTCATTGCGTTTCTGGTTGTGCTGATTCCGGCAATCTACGGATATACACATACCAATGTATATTATGATCTGACTGGTACGCTGCCGGAGACTTTCAGCAGTAAAGTCGGAAATGATAAGCTGTCCGAACAGTATCATATGGGTGCAACCCACATGGTTCTGGCAAAAAGCAGTCTGTCTGAAAAAGACAGTATGAATATGATCGATGAGATCAAAAAAGTAGACGGTGTAAAACTTGCGGTTTCGATGGATTCCCTGACCGGACCGATGGTTCCGCAGGATGTCATTCCGGACGATGTGAAGGATATCTTCAAGAGTGGAGATTACCAGATGATGGTCATTGTTTCGGAATATGCATCTGCAACGGATGAAGTAAATAAACAGTGTGATGAGATCAATGCGATTATTAAAAAATACGATAATACCGCAATGCTGATCGGTGAGGCGCCATGTACCAAGGATCTGATTGAGATTACCGATGTGGATTTCAAAAATGTAAGTATTATTTCTATTGCAGCTATTTTTATTATTATTTTACTGACATTTAAGTCCATTTCACTTCCAATCATTCTGGTATGTGTTATTGAATTTGCAATTTTCATCAATATGGGGATTCCGGCATATACAGGAACGGTGTTGCCGTTTATTGCATCCATTGTAATCGGAACCATACAGCTGGGAGCTACGGTCGATTATGCAATTCTTATGACGAACAAGTATAAGAAGAACCGTTTCCGCGGTATGGATAAGAAAGAAGCAATTACCGATGCATTGAGCAAGTCCATTCAGTCGATCATTGTCAGTGCGCTCAGTTTCTTTGCAGCAACGTTTGGTGTAGGATTATATTCCAACATCGATATGATCGGTTCATTATGTATGCTGATGGCACGTGGTGCGATCATCAGTATGATTGTCGTAATCTTTATTCTGCCAAGCATGTTCATGGTATTTGACCGTGTGATCTGTGCATCAAGTGCAGGATTTCGCAACAAAATCAAATAGGAGGATGGAATTATGAAATTATCAGAGTTAAAAACCAGATTGAAAAATAAATATGTAGTCCGTATTGTGGCAGGTGTGCTGACCATTGCACTTCTTGGAAGCAGCATGACAGCAGTTGCCGTGCAGGCAGATCAGAAGAAAGATGCTGCAGTTCAGACAGAGCAGAAAGAGGATTCTTCCGATAAGAAGGATGATATTGAGGATCTGCTTCAGGTATCTGTCAGTGATAAAGAAATCGGAAAAGATGAAAATGTTTACCTTATTTCCGATGCAACGGGAAGTGTGTATGATACCATTGTCACCGATCATCTGATCAATAAAAACCAGTCCGCTACACTGGAGGATCAGTCCAATCTGACAGATATCAAAAATGTGAAGGGAAGCGAGGAGTTCTCACAGAACGGAGAGAAGCTGACCTGGCAGGCAGATGGAGCCGATATTTACTATCAGGGAAAAACAGACAGTGAAGCTCCGGTTTCTCTGAAAGTTACTTATTATCTGGATGGAAATGAGATTGCACCGAAGGATCTGGCTGGAAAATCCGGAAAAGTTACCATACATTATGATTACACAAATAATTCTTCTTATGAAGAAACCGTAAACGGAAACAAGCAGACGGTAAAGGTTCCGTTTGCAGCAGTAACGGCACTGGTATTGGATGACAGTTTCAGCAATGTGGAAGTAAAGAACGGAAAAGTTTCCCAGAACGGGGACAGCAATGTGGTTATCGGCTATGCATTGCCGGGAATCAAAGAAAGTCTGAATGTGAAAGATTCTGATTTCATCGATGATCTGGAACTTCCGGAAGATTTCGAAGTGACTGCCGATGTAAAAGATTTCAAGCTGGATACGGCAATGACGATCGTGGCAAATGCCGGAAGCATGATTTCCATGAAGAGCGGGGATTCTTCTTCTCTGGATGATATGATTGATGACATGCTGGATGCAAGCAGCAAGTTAAAAGACGGATCAAAAGAATTATCCGATGGACTGGACACGTTACAGAAAAATCTTGCGGATTATGCAAGCGGCATGAATGAGCTGAATTCAAAGAGCGGAGATCTGGGCAAAGGTGTGGAGACATTAAACACCAGCGCAGAATCCATCAGCAAGGGAATCCAGATACTTGATAAAGCGTTAAATACAAAGCTGAGTGATACAGAGAAACAGGCAGCGTCAAAGACCGCTTCCGAGACGGTGGCAAAAGAGTTTGCAAACGGAAAAACGCAGGAAGTCGCAAACCAGATCTATGCCGCACTCCGTTACAGCACAGGAAAAGATGGCAGCACAACGGATGGCGCATTATTTACTTCTCTTTATGATGGCGCTTATAGTGCAAATGCAGCAGAAACCGTGTATAATGAAGTGGTAAGACAGGTATTGCTGAAAGCTGCAGGACAGGCGGCAGACAGCAAACTTACTGCAGATCAGGCGGCTGCCGGCATTAAAGCAGCGTGGGCAAAGGGCGCACAGGCAAACGATCAGACGTCAACGGTTATGTATGCCGTATCGGATGGTATGACAAGTGCACAGCTTGCGGAACTGCTGTATGCAAAGAGTGGGGCAAAGGACACACTCTTTCACAAGACACAGAGCACAATCAAGGCACAGCTTGCAGCAGGAAGAAACAATGAGCAGGTGACAGACGGTGTGGAGAGCAGCTTAAAGACACTGGCTACACAGCTGGCAGGAGCATGTCAGAATGTGGCCGTACAGGCAGCAAGTGCAGCCGCTGTTACAGGAGCAGAGAGTGCAAAGGCTACAATTGCACAGCAGATTGAAGCAGTACAGGAAAACGGTTACAGTCTGGTTACCGGTTCCGCAGCACTCAGTAAGGGAACACAGTCTCTGGCAGACGCAGTTCCAACACTGACGAAGGGAATCAAGGCACTCAACGATGCCACGGTAAAGATTGTGTCCGGTGTAGATAAACTGGATGACGGGTCCCATACGCTGGCAGATGGCATGGTAGAATTCGACGAGAAGGGTATTTCCAAGATTGCGAACAGCTATAACGGAGATATCAAACCGCTGACCGACAAACTGCAGGCAATGCTTGATGCGGGTGAGGATTACCAGACATTTACAAAGGTTGCAGACGGTGTAAACGGAAGCGTAAAATTTATTTATAAACAGGATGCGATCAAGGCAGACAGTGAAAATAACAAATAATTTTGATGGTCGGAGGAAAAAGGATGAACTGGATGGAAAACCTGCTGATAATAGCAGGGGTATCTCTGGATATTTTCGCAGCAATGGAATGTCAGGGATCACTGGTTGCAAAAATAAATAAAAAAAATCTGACAGTGATCTGTGGAATCGTTGCGCTGGCACAGCTGATTACGTTATATCTGGGGCATTTTTTGTCCTCCCTGTTCTGCCATTACCGGTCGGTGCCGGACGAAAAGCTGCTGGGACAGATTATATCCATGGTGATTTTTATGATTCTTGGCATCCGGCTGATGGTAAAAGCAATCCGCAACGAACATGTGGAAGAACATCTGGAACATCATCTTGGAATCCGGAGATTTGTCCGCATGGCATGTATCAGTGGAATTTACACGCTGCTTACGGGAATTGCATTTGGATTTCTGGAAACGAATGTGCTTATGATTCTGATCATGATTGTTGTATGTACCGTTGCATTTGTGATCGGCGGCATCTATACCGGATACCGTGTCGGATATGAAGCAAAAACCAAAGTATATATCGTTGGCGCACTGTTGCTGTGGGTGGCAGGACTGGATGTATTGATTGGAAGAATTTTATAAAGAGCGTTATTGTGGAAGAAAACCGGCCATATTCTGGCTGGTTTTCTTTTCTTATATGTGTATAATAAACATGTATGAAAGCGTAAGGCAGGTGCATAAAATGGATTATACGGTTCTTGATCTGGAGATGACGGGACTGGCTCCGAAAAGGGACAAAGTAATAGAAATCGGGGCGGTTCGTGTACGGAACGGAGAGATTGCAGATACATATGGAACGCTCGTGCGTCCGGGAATGTCAATTCCGGAAACGGTAGTACAGCTGACCGGGATTACAGATGAAATGGCGGCTTTGGGGAAAGAAGAGAATGTGGCAATGCAGGAACTTCTGCAATTTATCGGGGATGATATTCTTGTGGGACATAATCTGATTTTTGATTACAGTTTTCTGAAGCAGTGGGCCGTCAATCAGAAAATTCCACTGGAATTGTCGGCCTGTGATACCCTGCGGATTGCGCGGGCACTCCTTCCGGGGGCACAGTCGAAAAAACTGGAAAGCCTGTGCGAATATTTTCAGATTGAACGGGAACATGCACACCGGGCACTGGATGATGCAGTAGAAACCTATAAGGTATTTGAAAATTTAAAATCCATAGAAGGTGCTTCCATGGAACTGTTTGTCCCGAAACCTCTGGTGTATAAGGCAAAGAGACAGACGCCGGCAACGGAGCATCAGAAAGAACGGCTCAGGGAACTGATGGAACAATATGGAAGGAAAGACAGTATCAGCTGGGAGACTCTTACACGCAGTGAAGCCTCCCGGCTGCAGGATAAGATCAGGGCTGGAAACTTTTAAGTTTTTCCAGAATGATTTTTTGCGGAAACGGCGCAAGCTGCGCAGCTGCTTCCTGCAGCTGCAAGATTCCGGAGAGATTGCCCCCGGTCTGATAGATGGCTGCCAGCTGTGTGTAGATGCTGCTGTTATCGACATGACAGGAAACTGCAAATTCCAGCAGCTGGCGTGCCTGATCGGTATATCCGGCATCACTCAGTTCCTGGGCATAGATGGCAGCATTTCGTTCAAATGTGGAAAAACGGTCATCACATGCGCTGAGTTCATCCAGGTTTGCAACACCATATTCAAGTTTCAGGTCGGTGTTACTCATGGAAGAAAGATTCAGCATTTTCTGACCGCATAGTGTTTCCAGTGATTTTTTGGCATCGGTCGTAAGGTTTTGTGGTATTTTATCTTCTGTTATGATAAGATAATTAAGATTGCTGATATCTTTTTTGCGTGTGAAATTCGCACTGTGCTCCCGGTCCCAGAACTGTTTTTCGAGATTTTCCTGGGCGCGTTTATTTTTATGCATCAAAAAGTTAATATACAGCAGAAAAACGATAAAAATAGCAAGAAATACAAACATAATGGAAATCCTTTCTGATATTGTTGTGTATTCATTATAACTGATTTTGCGAAAGAGGTGAATAGTATGTATAATTTTAATGGTTCAAAACGAAAAAGACAGCTGATTGCACTCATATCGTTGGTTGTTATCGCTGCAATGGTTGTTACAACACTGGTTTCAGCGCTGATTTATGGGTAGCGGCACTTGAAAAAGTGATTGTTTATGTTAAAATACAAGATAACGCTAAAATTATTTTAAAGGAAGAATATGAAGAAGATAACAAAGTTAGGAATGGCTGCAGCAGTGCTTTTTTGTGTGGTGGGACTCGGTTCTCATACACAGGCAGCGATGGCAGCAGAGGAGACTACCATTGAAAATGGAATTTCCATCGGAAATGTAAACGTCGGAGGAATGACAGAAAATCAGGCGATATCTGCGGTAGAAGAATACGTGGATGGGCTGATGGATACAACTTTTACGCTGAAAGGAGAAACCGGTTCCATTCAGATGACTGCGGAAGATATGGGAGTGACCGCGGATGCGGATACTGCCGTGCAGGAAGCTTTGGCGGTGGGACACGCCGGAAGTCTGATCAACCGGTATAAAACCCTGCAGGATCTCAAAAAGAAAAAACTGGTTCTCGATATGCATCTGAGTGTAAACAAACAGGCGACGGCCGAAAAGATATATGAGAGCGCAGATGATCTTGCCGTCGGGGCTGTTGATAATGGATTAAAGCGTGTCAATGGAAAATTTGAATTTGTAAAGGGAAAAGAAGGCGTCGAGGTGGATGTCGTAAATTCCGTGTATGCAATCAATGATTTTCTTGCACAGGGCTGGGACGGCTCCAATAATGAGATTGATCTGGTAACAAAGACGGTAGAACCGCGCGGGGATGAGAAAGAACTCGCAGAAATTACGGATCTGATCGGTTCTTATACGACAAACTTTGCAAGTTCGAGTGCAGGACGTGCAAAAAATGTCATAACCGGAGTGAGCAAAGTAGATGGTACAATCCTTTATCCGGGAGAGGAGTTTGATCTGGCAAAAACGGTCAGCCCGTTTACACAGGAGAACGGATATGAACTGGCCGGTGCCTATCAGAACGGAACGGTAGTGGAATCGTTTGGCGGTGGAATCTGTCAGGTTGCAACGACTTTATATAATGCAGTTATCCGGGCAGAACTGGAAATTACGATGCGTTTTAATCATTCCATGCTGGTTCATTATGTGGAACCGTCCATGGATGCGGCAATTGCCGGAAATTATAAAGATCTGAAGTTTAAAAATAATCTGGATGCGCCGGTATATATCGAAGGATATTGCAGTGGCGGTATCATTTATTTTAATGTATATGGAAAAGAAACGAGACCATCCAACCGGGAGATTTCGTTTGAAAGTGAAACCGTTTCAAAGACAGATCCAAAGGTGCAGTTTACAATGGATGCTTCCCTTACCGCCGGTTCGGTTTCTGTTACCCAGTCCGGACAGTCCGGATGCATTGCGCAGTTGTGGAAGATTGTGAAGGTAGACGGAAAACAGCAGAGCAGGGATCTGTTCAACAAGAGTAATTATCAGGCAACTCCAAAGCTTATTACCATTGGAACCAAAGATGCGACAAGCGAGACGCTTTCTGCTTTAAAGGCAGCAATTACAATCGGGGATGAAGCAAAAGTAAGAAGTGCGGCAGCCGGTTTAAAGACAAACGCGCAAAAGAAAGAAGAAGAGCAGAAAGAAGAAGAAAAGAAGGACGATACCGATAAAAAGGAGGACGCAGACAAGAGCGATACGAACAAGAAAGAGGATTCCTCCAAAAAGGATGAAAATAATAAAAAGGAAGATACGAAGAAGGAAGATTCCAAAAAACAGGATACCAAGAAAGAAATAACATCTTCAACAAATACATCCACGAAAAAAACACAATCGTCCAAAGAAAGCGAATAGAAAATAACAGTATGAAAGCAGGAAAATTATCCGAGTCGATATTAAAGCGCTCGGTTCTCCGACAACTTCATAATTCTGCGGTCCGGGCACCGGGAGTGGGAATAGATTTCGGTGTAGTGGATGCTTCTGCGGGAAAGCAGATCGTTACTGCGGAAGCCTGCCGTGCATTTGACACGTTTCCGGAGGCTGGCGTTTATGCGGCATTGAATAATCTTGCATGCAGTGGGGCAAAACCATTGGGGATTACGATGACGCTTCTGCTCCCGACATCCGCAAGCGAAAATGATCTGCGTGCATGGATTTCGGCAGTATCCCGTGTAAGTGAGAAAGAGCAGATTCCGGTTCTCGGAGGACACACGGAAGTTCTTCGGACAGTGACCTCTCCGCAACTGATTGTTCAGGCAGTGGGAGAAGCTGACAGGGAATTATTTGTCACAGCAGCAGGGGCGCAGCCGGATATGGATGTGATTGTGACCAAATGGGTCGGGCTGGAAGGAACAGCGATTCTTGCAACGGAACACCGGGAAGAGTTATCGGCCAGATACGCACAGCCGTTTCTTGACAAAGCGGCAAAATATATAGATTATCTTTCTATCCGTTCGGAGGCCGCAGTCGCCGCAAAGTCTGGCGTTGCTGCAATGCACGACCTCTCAGAGGGAGGCGTTTTCGGAGCTCTCTGGGAATTGGGGCAGTGTTCCGGCGTCGGACTGGAAATTGATCTGAAGAAAATACCAATTCGTCAGGAAACCATAGAAATCTGTGAATTTTTTGATTTAAATCCTTACAAACTTCTGTCGGGAGGCAGTCTTCTTCTGGCAGCGGCAGATGGCAATGCACTGGTGCATGCGATCCGTCAGGCTGGCGAGGAAGCTGTTATTATCGGAAGGACAATCGACAGCAATGACCGTGTACTTATCAATGGGGAGGAACGCAGATTCTTAGAAACAACACAGACAGACGAATTATGGAATATGGTAAAATGTAATTAGGAGAACAATAAAATATGAGAGAGAAGATTTTAACTTTTATAGAAAAAAACAGCCGCATCGATACACAGGAGCTGGCCGTAATTCTCGGTGTAGATGAGACAGCAGTCATGAATGAGCTGGAAGCTATGGAGCAGGAGGGAATTATTTGCGGATATCATACGCTGATTAACTGGGACAAAGCCGGTGTGGAAAAAGTAACTGCACTGATTGAAGTGCGTGTGACACCGCAGCGCGGCATGGGATTTGATAAGGTTGCAGAGCGCATTTACAATTATCCGGAAGTAAATTCCGTGTATCTTATCTCCGGCGGATTTGACCTGATGGTTACATTGGAGGGGAAGACACTTCGTGAGATTTCCCAGTTTGTATCCGATAAGCTTTCTGCCTTGGATCAGGTACTCAGCACAAAGACAAACTTTATTTTAAAGAAATATAAAGACCACGGAACTGTTATGGCTCCGAAAGCAAAAGATGAAAGGATTATGATGGCATAATGAGAAATCCATTATCAAAAACAATTACAACCATTGAGCCATCGGGTATCCGGAAATTTTTTGACATTGTCAGTGAGATGGATGATGCAATCTCTCTCGGCGTCGGAGAGCCGGATTTTGATACACCGTGGCATATTCGTGATGAGGGAATTTATTCCCTTGAAAAAGGAAGAACTTTTTATACTTCAAATGCAGGTTTAAAGGAATTAAAAATTGAGATTTCCAAATATCTTGACCGGAGATTCGGGCTTTCCTATGACTATAACAAGGAGATGCTTGTGACAGTCGGAGGCAGTGAGGCAATTGATATTGCCATGCGTGCCATGTTAGATCCGCAAGATGAGGTACTTATTCCGCAGCCAAGTTATGTATCCTATGTGCCTTGTTGTGTACTGGCAAATGGAACACCGGTTCCGATCGAACTGAAGGCAGAAAACGAATTCCGCCTGACGGCAGAAGAACTTGAGGCTGCAATCACGCCGAAGACAAAGCTTCTTGTTATGCCTTTCCCAAATAACCCGACCGGGGCGGTTATGGAAAAGAAGGATCTGGAAGCAGTTGCAGAAGTGGTAAAGAAACATGATCTGTTTGTCCTGAGTGACGAGATCTATGCGGAACTGACCTATCTGGACAATCATGTATCCATTGCCTCCATTCCGGGAATGAGGGAGCGAACAATCGTGATCAACGGATTTTCCAAATCGCATGCAATGACCGGATGGAGACTCGGTTATGCATGTGGACCGGAAGTAATCATCAAACAGATGTTAAAGATCCATCAGTTTGCGATCATGTGTGCGCCGACCACCAGCCAGTATGCGGCGGTAGAGGCACTGCGCAACGGGGATGAAGATGTTGCCATGATGCGGGAAGAGTACAACGGCAGACGCCGTTATGTACTGGAGCGGTTCAAAGAGATGGGACTTTCCTGTTTTGAACCATTTGGAGCATTTTATGCGTTCCCTTGTATTAAGGATCTGGGTATGACCAGTGATGAGTTTGCAACAAAACTTCTGCAGACGAAGAAAGTTGCGGTTGTTCCGGGTACGGCGTTCGGTGCCTGCGGAGAGGGATTCCTTCGTATATCCTATGCATATTCCCTGGATGATCTGCGGATTGCACTGGATCGCGTGGCTGAGTTTGTAACGGAGATTCGGGAGATTAAGAATTAAAAATGGCAGAGTTAAATATTGTATTACATGAGCCGGAAATTCCAGCAAATACGGGAAATATCGGCAGGACCTGTGTCGCAACCGGTACAAAGCTGCATCTGATTGAGCCGCTTGGTTTTTCTTTATCGGAGAAACATTTAAAGCGTGCCGGCATGGACTATTGGAAAGATCTTGATGTCACCGTATATGAAAACTGGGAGGATTTCTGTAAAAGAAATCCGGGTGCAAAAATTTATTATGCGACAACAAAAGGACGTCATGTGTATTCGGATGTCCATTATGAACCGGACTGTTTCATTATGTTCGGAAAAGAGAGTGCAGGAATTCCGGAAGAAATCTTAAAGGCGAATCCGGATACCTGTGTGCGTATTCCGATGATCGGGGAAACCCGTTCTTTGAACTTATCGAATTCTGTTGCCATTGTGCTTTATGAGGCACTGCGCCAGAACGATTTTGACCATATGAAGCTGGAAGGACAGCTTCACAGACTGAGCTGGGACGATTAAAATGGGAATTATCAAAGCAAAAAATGTTGTACACGAATTTTTCCGCAGAGATGAGGAAGGCAATGTTGAGTCTATTACGACGGCACTCGATCATGTAAATCTGGATGTAAAAGCGGGACAGTTCATTGCCATTCTCGGACACAACGGATCGGGCAAGTCGACACTTGCCAAACATATCAATGCGTTGCTGACACCGACAGAAGGCGTGATCTGGGTGGATGGAATGGATGTACTCGATGAGGACAATACCATTCCGATCCGGAAAACTGCCGGGATGGTATTTCAGAATCCGGACAATCAGATCATTGCCAGTGTGGTAGAAGAAGATGTGGGATTTGGTCCCGAAAATATCGGGGTGCCGACAGAGGAAATCTGGACGCGTGTCAATCAGAGTTTAGAAGCTGTGGATATGGGAAAATACCGCAAACATTCTCCAAATAAACTTTCCGGTGGACAGAAACAGCGTGTTGCAATTGCCGGTGTTGTGGCAATGGAACCGAAATGCATTGTCTTTGATGAGCCGACAGCGATGCTTGATCCGAACGGACGCAAAGAGGTTATTGCTACCGCACATGATCTGAATAAGAAAAAGGGTGTTACTATCATTCTTATTACACATTATATGGAAGAAGTGGTTGACGCAGATTATGTGTACGTCATGGAGAAAGGAAAGATCGTGATGGACGGTACACCGCGCGATATTTTTTCGCGTGTGGACGAGCTGAAAGAACATCGTCTGGATGTACCGCAGGCAACGCTTGTGGCAGATGAACTGCGCAGCGCGGGCGTACCGATTCCACAGGGAATCCTTACGAGGAAAGAGCTGGTGGATGCGATTATGTCCGTGGCAAATGCCTAGACAAAGATATGCGCACAGGCAGGAGATAAAAAGATGGCAGAAATCATTTTAGACAAGATCAATTACACATACAGCGACGGTACTGCTTATGAGATTCAGGCATTAAAGGATGTCAATCTGCAGATTCATCAGGGCGAATTTATCGGAATTATCGGTCATACGGGATCGGGAAAATCGACTCTGACTCAGTTGCTGAACGGACTGCTGCGGGCATCATCGGGAAGCATCTATGTGGATGGGCAGGACATCTATGATGAAGGGTATGATATGAAAGCCCTGCGGAGCAAAGTGGGGCTGGTTTTCCAGTATCCGGATCATCAGCTGTTTGAGACCACCTGTTTTGAGGATGTCTGTTTTGGACCGAAGAATCAGGGACTGGATCGCAGGGATATAGAACTGCGGGCGTTTGAAGCGCTGCGCAACGTCGGGTTTCCGGAAGAGTTATTTTATCAGCCGCCGTTTGATCTGTCCGGCGGACAGAAGCGCCGTGTGGCAATCGCCGGAGTACTTGCAATGAAACCGGATGTGCTGATTCTGGACGAGCCGACAGCAGGACTTGATCCGGCAGGGCGTGATGAAATCCTTGGACTGGTTTCTAAGATGCACAGGGAACTTGGAATCACGATTCTTCTGGTATCGCACAGTATGGAAGATGTGGCGGAATATGTGGATCGCATCATTGTGATGAATCACGGTGCCGTGATGTTTGATGCTTTGCCGAAGCAGGTGTTTGCGCATTATAAGGAGCTTGAGGCGGTAGGACTTGCTGCGCCGCAGGTGACGTATCTGGTACATGAACTTGCGGAACGGGGACTTCCTGTGGATACACAGGCAACCACGGCAAAAGAAGCAGCACAGACAATTCTGTCGGCACTTCGGGAGAAAAACGTCATTTAGTGTTTGCAGAGCACAGGAGAAATTTATGTTAAGAGATATTACTCTGGGCCAGTATTATCCGGCAGATTCTGTCGTACACAAACTGGACCCGCGTGTAAAATTATTTGCGACAATGATATATATTATTGCGCTGTTTACGTTCCAGGGCATTTTGGGATTTGCGATCATAACCGGTATGCTTATTTTTATGATCAAAATTTCAAAAGTACCGTTTTCGTATATCGTAAAAGGGTTAAAAGCCATTGTGGTGCTGCTTTTGATTACGGCAGTGTTTAATCTGGTCTTTACACCGACCGGTACGGAGTACTGGCACTGGGGACCGTTTCATCTGACCAGTACAGGTATTATGAATGCGGTGCTCATGACGATCCGGCTGATCTATCTGATTATCGGAACATCTCTCATGACACTGACCACGACGCCAAACCAGCTGACCGATGGACTTGAAAAAGCATTGTCTCCGCTGAACCGGATTCACATACCGGTGCATGCGATTGCGATGATGATGTCCATTGCCCTGCGGTTTATTCCGATTCTCATCGAGGAAACGGACAAGATCATGAAGGCACAGATGGCGCGTGGTGCCGATTTTGAGGACGGCAATCTGATCCAGAAAGCCAAAAGCATGGTGCCGCTTCTGATTCCGTTATTTGTATCGGCGTTCCGTCGCGCGGACGATCTTGCCATGGCCATGGAAGCCCGCTGCTACAGTGGCGGAGAGGGACGAACAAAGATGAAACCGCTGCGCTATCAGGGAACAGACCGCAAAGCCTATGTGATATTGATTGCATTTCTTGTGCTTGTGATTGTTGCACGAGTGCTGTTGCGCTGGCCACAGTAGCAGGACGGTGACCGCCGGCAGCAGCATATAAATCATCTGAAAACAGGAAATTTGACAGAACAGGATTAAGAAATATGAGAGTAAAAATGGTCGTCGCATATGACGGAACCAACTATAGCGGCTGGCAGATCCAGCCCAACGGTGTGACCATTGAACAGAAATTAAATGAAGCATTGCAGGCGCTTCTTGGGGAAGACATCCGCGTGGCCGGCGCAAGCCGCACGGACGCGGGGGTACATTCTCTGGGAAACGTCTGTATTTTTGATACGGATACCCGTATGCCGGCGGAGAAGATCAGCTACGCATTAAACCAGAGGCTGCCGGAAGATATCGTGGTGCAGGATTCCTGCGAAGTGCCGGATACCTTTCATCCACGTTTTTCCAGAAGCCGAAAGACCTATGAGTACCGGATACTAAACCGGCGGTTCCGCATGCCGACCAGGCGGCTGGATACATATTTTTATCATTATCCGCTGGATGTGGAGAAAATGCAGGAGGCTGCGGATTATCTGGTTGGCGAGCATGATTTTAAAAGTTTCTGTGCGGTCAATGCACAGTCGAAAACCAGCGTGCGCACCATCTATGCATGTACGGTCACGAAAGAAGCGGATATTATCACGATCCGGGTGACGGGAAATGGGTTCTTGTATAATATGGTGCGGATCATTGCAGGAACACTGATAAAGGTGGGAGCGGGAGAGTTTGCCCCACAGGAGATGCAGACGATTTTAGATGCCTGTGACCGGAGTGTGGCAGGACCGACGGCTCCTGCACACGGACTGACAATGATCGGGCTGGAGTACGAATAAACCACGGAATAGGATCATTTTTGTGTTGATTTGTTGAATATGTCAAAAAATAGATTTTGATTGTGGATATAGATGGCATTTTTTACAGAACCTGTGGATAAAGGTGGAAAAATGGGGATTTACACGAGAAATCTGCTTGACAACAAAAGACCCGGGTAATATAATATATAGGTCTGTGATAGTATGTAAATGTGAGCCAAAAGCCCCGGCGAGCATTTAAACTATATAGAAAAGCAGAGCAGGAAAGAGCAGCGTCCGGACATACGAGGCTTGAAACTGTTCGCATTTTATTGATTTGAATATCTATCAAGGAGGAGAACCCATGAAAACATTTATGGCTAGTCCTGCTACCATCGACAGAAAGTGGTATGTAGTAGACGCTGAAGGCAAGACATTAGGACGTTTAGCATCAGAAGTTGCTAAAGTATTAAGAGGAAAGAATAAACCAATCTTCACACCACACATTGATACAGGTGATTATGTAATCGTTGTGAACGCTGAGAAGATCAAAGTAACTGGTAAGAAGTTAGATCAGAAGGTATACTACCGTCATTCAGGATACGTTGGAGGAATCAAGGAGACAACTCTTAAGGAAATGCTCAACAAGCATCCGGAGCGTGTCATCGAGTTCGCTGTTAAGGGAATGCTTCCAAAGGGACCTTTAGGACGTCAGATGTACACAAAGTTATTTGTATACGCAGGACCAGATCACAAGCATGCAGCTCAGAAGCCAGAAGCTTTAACATTCTAATCAGAGGAGGTAAACAACATTGGCTAATACAAAGTATTACGGAACAGGAAGAAGAAAATCATCTGTTGCCAGAGTTTATTTAGTACCTGGAACAGGAAAGATCACAATCAATAAAAGAGATATTGACGAGTACTTAGGTCTTGAGACTTTAAAGGTAATCGTTCGTCAGCCATTAGTAGCAACTGAGACAGTTGACAAGTTTGACGTTTTAGTAAACGTAAAGGGCGGCGGATACTCAGGACAGGCTGGTGCCATCCGTCATGGTATCTCCCGTGCACTCCTTCAGGTAGACAACGAGTACAGACCTACTCTTAAGGCTGCTGGATTCTTAACAAGAGATCCACGTATGAAAGAGCGTAAGAAATACGGTCTCAAAGCAGCTCGTAGAGCACCACAGTTCTCAAAGAGATAGGAGTTACAATTCAAAGTGCCTTATGGCGTTTCAGAAATGTATGTTACACCTCGGAATTTCGGTTCCGAGGTGTTTTTTTATATAAAATGTGATAATATATATTATAATTGAGAAGCTATTTTTGTATTAAGGAGAGATGTTTATATGACAACTGTAAGCACAAAGAGTGGTAGAATTATAAAAGTTGTATCCAGAGAAGAAGAGAAAAGTACATTGACAGAATCGGATAATGAAATGGACGAAAGAGCAGTTGAAGCTGTTAAGGCAGCAATAAATAAAGCAAAAATTTGTAAAAAACCAATAGCGGGTTATGATGAAAAAAAGAAACAAGCTTACATTGAATATGCAAATGGGGAAAGAAAGTATGCAGAGTAGAAAACCGATGATTCTGGTATTAGCAGGACCAAATGGTTCAGGGAAAAGTACTATAACAGCTTTTTTTGATAAAGTTGGTAAATATACTAATGCTGATGATGTTGTTGCAACTACAGGAATGAATAAAATCACCAGAAAGAATTATTCGTAAGCATAAAGAGGAACTATCAATATATCCAAATGAATATTGGAGTGAACAGGATATATTAGGATTGATGGAATAATGTTGTTGGCAAAAACATTAGGGCAATGAGTAGTTCTGGGAATGTATGGGAAGCCACCGGCATATAACACATATGCAACAATGCCCACTATAGATTTCCTATTTATGGGCTTTTCTTGTTCTCAAAACGTTAACAAAGAGATAATAATCAGAACACTCGGAACCCTTGTAAACACTGGTTTACAGGGGTTTCTTTTTACCCAATTTCAAGCATTTGGTGCTTATTAAAAATAGATAAGAAGCAGGACGATAGGGATGAAGCCCAATGTCCTGCTTCTTATTTCACTCTGTGCGAACAGTAATATATTTTTGATTTCTACTGTTTGGCTTGTTTGGAATTGTCATTTTAAGTGTACCGGAATCTAGTAAAGGCCGTAGATATTTCTTGGTGAAATTTTTGTTGTTTTTATATCCACAATAATCTGCAATTTCAGCTTTTGAATGAGGAGTTGAACAAAAAACAAGAAACTCATCAAAAGTGGTAACTTGGGTCTTAACTTGGGTCTTAACTTGGGTCTTAACTTGGTTTATATCCATGATGGAGTAATCATGATGGTAATTTACATTTTTTAATATAACTCTGAAATCGGTTGCCGTTGAGGAAAATTCAGGCTTATATGCCTCTGAATATCCAGGCAGCTTTTCGGTTTCACTGACGATTTTGCGTAGGCCGCTTCCACGGCGTTCCATGTACTTCATGCGGTGGAACAGGTCAGCAATCACAGGGTTTCGTCGCATCGAACGAAGACTGTAAATATCGTATCCGGGGGATGTCCGCTTAGTGCCGACCGGAGTGGAACGGAGACCGCGCAGCCACAGAATGAAATTCTGTGTTCAAAAGGGCTTGGGGGCGCTGCCCTCAACAAGCAAGCGGAGAGGAAAATCACAAAGGGATTTTCTTCTCTGCGGGCCTGTGTGTATTAACACAGGCATTGCTTGCCTCTTTTCTCCGAAAATGAAAAAAAACAGTGAGAGAATCGTTAAATTTCACTCGCTGGCTCAATTCGTTTCAAATTTTTCGGACAACTCTGTTAGTTCTTTCACCGTTTCCTGGGTGTGATGCAGCAGGGTGTCACGCATTTCTGGCGGACAGCTGGAATAAAGCATTTTCATCTGATTGACACCTTCATCTTCCAGAGAAATATCTGGATTTATAAGCGTATCTAAAGAGATGTGCAGGACCTTTGCCAATGCTCTCAAAATCAAATAGGAAGGATTCATTTTCCCTTTTTCGATATTGGCGATTTGCTTTACAGAAACATGGCTCAGATCAGAAAGTTCTTGTTGTGTCAGCTCTTTATTCTTTCGGGCTTCCCGCATTTTCTGCCCTAAAGCAGTTAAATCATCAATCGGCATAATCGTTCACCTCAAGAATATTGTATCGTTCCGGTTTATATGATGGAATGACCTTATTATGCCTAACAATAGGTATGATTATGCCGATTTTATAGAGCTACGATTGGTATCCCTTTTACCTTTTGTGTTGATATGAGCCTATCCGCCAAAACCTTCGTCGATTTGACGGAACTCTAAGCACATGAAAAGGAGCAAGGTATATTTCAACCTTGCTCCTATTGGTCAGTATTTATTTCAACAAATTGGATCCCTTTTACCTTTTGTGTGGATATAAGCCTATCTGCCAATCCATCCGTCGATTTGACGGAAAATGGGCGTAGAAAAAGGACAGTCGATTTCTCGGCTGTCCTTTCGATATGAAGATAGCTCATTCAGTTTGCGGCAGGGTCTTGTTCTGATACTTCTTCACCAGAAGTTTGGTTATTGGGGAGCGGGCCATACCCGTCTGGGTTTCCGTCAAGGTCTGTGCTATGATAGTTTTCATACAACCAGTATTTCCCGCCAATCCCAACGACGATGTTTTCGCCATATTGATAAACTTCTGCGCCAACAATAGGGTGATTTGCCTGAAAGTTTTCTTTGGGTATCCCGTCCAAATAATTACCTGCGTCATTTGTGCCTTGGATGTTGGTAACATCACTTTCAATGACGCCTAAATAAACAAAATTATCTTTCAATTCGGTGAACGATGTTTGCGAAGTGGACTGCTTATACAAGGTGTCATTAACATAAATCATCGGTGCCGCGTCTGCTATACCCGGAGTAGTAACACTATCGTTGTTGTGGAGAAAAAGGGGAATTGCCACAACGCATACTAAAACCAAACAAGCTGCAATAGCTCCCCATTTAGCCCAGATGGACTTTTTTACTTTTTGATATGCCCTTGCCTCGCTGACATATTTCTCATTGATATTGCCGAGGACTTCATACAGTTTTTCGTTAGTCATAGTTCAAAGCCCCTTTCTAAAAGGTAGTTGTGTAGTTTAAGGCGGAGGCGGTTAAGGGTCATTGATACTGCCCCATCATTCATGCCGTGCCGGACAGCAATTTCTGAAATGCTATCGGTGTACCAGTATCGGCTGATAAAAATACTTCTTTTCTTTGGAGAAAGACTATCCAGAAATGTATCAATGGCTTTCGTGAGTTCCTTTTGGTCAAATGCCTGTTCAACCTCATCCTTGCCAGATACCAGGTCTGAAAGTTCCTCCAAAACCACAGGCAACTCTCCACCACCTCGTTTGTCGGCAGTGTTATGCTTGTATCGGTTAAACGATAAGTTGCGGACTATTTTCCCAAGGAATGTAGATAGAATGCTCGGCCTATGCGGTGGCATGGAGTTCCATGCGTTCAAGTATGTATCGTTCACGCATTCCTCTGTGTCCTCATGGTTGCCCAGTATGTTCTTGGCAATCGAGGTACAGTAGTTTTCATACTTGTCTGCTGTTGCGGGGATTGCCTGCTCATTCCTATCCCAGTATAACTGGACTATATTTGCGTCATCCATCAGTGTTCACCTCACTTTCAAACTTACCCTTTCACCTATATACACAACTTTTGAACTCAAATCTCACATATTTTTTCAAATATTTTTCTATCCCATAATACCACAATGTTCTACAATTTGGGCATGAAAAGATGCCGAAGTTGCCTTCGGCTCTTTTCGGTATCCAGTACCGGTTAAGTGCGTGATTTAGTGAAATCACCGGAGTTCTACCCTATCCACACAAAGGTTAAAAGGGAGCGATTGGTGATAAACTTGTATTGTTCGAGACAAAGAACTATAATGTACTCTGTGGAGGTGCAGAATGGATTATATAACACTAAAAGAGGCCGCCGAAAAATGGGACGTGACACCTCGTAGAGTAAATTATTTATGTGCCGGTGGGCGTATCCCCGGTGCTGTGAAGATGGCTAATATTTGGCTGATACCAAAGGATGCGGAGAAACCCGTTGACAGAAGATTAAAAAAATCCAAAACCACACTTTAATCACAAATTTCTATGATATGCTACATTTGGAGGTGATACCATGCAAAAAATTTTAGTCGTTGAGGACGATTTTGATATTCAAGAACTTTTACAGAATTTTTTACAAGAAGCAGGATATGAAGTAGCTGTTGCAAATGATGGTGTCGAGGCACTCTCTTTATTTGCAGGCCAACGATATGACTTGATTGTATTGGACATTATGCTCCCCAAAATTGACGGTTACGGTGTCTGTGAATTGATACGCAAACAATCTGATGTTCCTATCATCATGCTAACCGCATTAAGCGGAGAAGAAGATCAGATTAAAGGATTGGATTTGCAGGTGGATGACTACATTACAAAACCGTTTTCTATGCCTGTCCTGCTCCGCAAAATTGCGGCTGTACTTCGGCGCAGTAACCGGGGAACAGATGAAAAGTATCAAATCATTGCTTATGGCAATTTGCTTTTGAATTGTGACAACTACACCGCCACCGTGGACGGATCTAATTTTGAACTGACACAAAAGGAATTTGAAATACTGCGGGAACTGCTGACCCATCAGGGCCGGATATTGACCCGGCAGAACTTGTTGGATAAGCTGTGGCGATATGATTTTTATGGGGACGAGCGTGTTGTTGATACCCATATCAAAAATCTACGAAAAAAATTGGGAATAGATTTCATTCAAACGATCAGAGGGGTGGGATATAAAGTTGATAAAGAGAATTAAAGGCAGTCTGTTTGCTAAAGTCTTTATTCTGACTGTGGCAGTTTTGCTCTGCGTGAGCTTTCTTGTCTATGGCGTTTTGGCTTGGTATATGCCTCAAACCTATTCTAACAATCTCAATGCGGCATTAGATGAACAGACAAGCGACTTTATATATGAATTAGAACATATCCGTATGCAGGATAGCGGCGGACTTTTTGATCAGTTTCTTCAAAACACGACAATTAGCATGGTGGAGCTTTATACTGCTGATGGTGTTCTGATGGAAACACCGTCTAACCAAAATAACTTTAACGATGGGATCACCGGGGAGGCTCTTGGCGGAACATCTTATGAAAGTGCGCCGATTATATCCAACAGCTATTACTTCTCATTTGCAGATGATAATAGCCAATATATTTTAACAGTTTATGGAGAAGCCTCTCAAATCGCAGAACTGCGGCAATCATTTGTAAGCGTATTACCGATTTTGTTTTGCGTTATTCTCCTTGTATCATTGGCAACTGCTTGGGGGTATTCTCGTATCATTACAAACCCGGTATTAAAAATCAGTCGGATTTCTAAAGAAATGTCTGATATGCGGCTGGAATGGCAACTTGAGGAACGCCATTCTGACGAGCTGGGTGTACTGGAGAATAGCTTGAATACGCTGTCCCGGAAACTGTCTGCTACCTTGGATGAGTTGCAAAGTGCAAATCTCCAGCTCCAAAAGGATATTGAACATCAAAAGGCGCTGGAACGGGCACAACAGGATTTCTTTTCTTCCGCTTCCCATGAACTGAAAACCCCTATCACCATTATCAAGGGTCAATTAGAGGGGATGCTATTGGGTATAGGGGCATATAAAGACCACGAAAAGTATCTTGCCCGATCCTTGGAAGTTGCGGCTACGCTTGAAACGATGGTGCAGGAAATATTAACGATTTCAAGGCTGGAAACCAATGTCGATTTCAAAATGGAGCATTTTGATTGCGCTCCCATGATACATGGCTATTTGAGGGAGATTGATGATTTAGTGGCAACAAAAGAGCTGCAAATACATCTTGCTATACAGTCTCCCGCTTTTATCAACGGGAACAAATTACTGATTGAAAAGGTGTTCTCCAATTTGATTTCAAATGCTGTAAAGTATTCGCCGCATGGAGCAAGCGTTGATATTATTTTACAAAATACCAACGGACGCTTTTTGTTCTCCGTAGAGAACACAGGTACACATATACCAGAAGATGATATTCCCAAATTGTTTGACGCTTTTTATCGTATGGAGCAATCCCGCAGTAGAAGAACAGGCGGTAGCGGCTTAGGGCTTTATATGGTTCAAAGAATTTTACAACAACATAACAGCTATTGTGAGGCTTGCAACACAGAAAACGGTGTTAAATTCTTCTTCACGATTTAGCAGACAATCAGCGGCAGGTGAACAACCTGCCGCTTTTTTAACTACACATAAATCACAAACTAATCCCAAAGGTATCCCAAAATGCTTTGCTATACTTGGGGTACATTCAAAGAAAGGATTGGTAAAAACTATGAAACGAATTGCATTATGCGCTGCGTCCGTGCTCTTGTTAGGCTGTTTGGCTGGATGCAGCACGACACCACAGAACAGCCAGGAACAAGGCAATCCCGTTATCAAGGAAGAAATCAGTCAACCTCTTGGCGGCTCTGAGGCGCTGGGAAACAGCGAGGACAGCTCGGCACTCTCCGCCGCAGACAAAGAAAAAATGTTTGCACCTTATGAACAATACGGGATGACCTATGACGCGGTCAAAGATGAACTTACCTATAACGGGAATTTGGTTCGCTGGTTTGAGGACTATTATCCCATCGGTAACAATGAAACCGCCGGTATTGATTTTCTAAATGAGAACGGCACAGTAGATGTGTATGCTGTACGGGATTTAGAGAGCTTTTCAAAAGCGGCTGACGGCTCCGTTGATCCGGCGGGTAAGCTGATTGGCTTAAAAGAGTTTACCCAGCAGGAATTTGACGCACGGGATATTGAGGCGTTGAAAAACAGCACATCCGTTGCTATGGCAGGAACGCCGCTTGAAGATAGCGAAACTGCAAAGCTCGTTGCAGAGTATGAGGCATTTGGAGTAACCTATGATGCCGAAAAAGATCAGTGGTATTTCAATGGTGAGGAAGTCCGCTATTTCCGGGATGTTCTCACTTCTAATGGTGAAAGTCTCACCAGCGGAAAATTCCGAGGCGAGATGAGAACGCTTGGAAGTGGTGTTGGCACAATAGACATTTATACCGTTCGTGATTACGGCCACTTGAACAGCGAACATCACGGAACATTAACTGGCATCGAGAAATACAGTCAAGAGGAGTTTGACGAGCATACACAGGCCGGAATGTCTGGAAACCAACCCATAGGTAATGCAAGCCATAACTAAACAAACCATTTAACTGCCGCACGACGGCAAAAGAAAAAAAGCCGTCGTAGAGCAGACAATTTGACACGCCCATTTGAAACGGCGGCTTTGATTTTCAGAGCCGCCGTTTCTTTGCGTCTACACAAACCAATGACGACTTGCAGGGACACGGTAGCCGATGGGAGGTTATTTTGCCGTGTCTCGTTTGCTTTTTCAAAGCTCACATGATCTACATCAGTTAAAAAAAAGCATTGCTCCTTCTCCGGGCAAGTATAACATTGCATCGGCATTATCGTTCCATGTAATTCAGTATAATAATGGCTGTTCTTGGCGCGCTAGTTTTCCCTCACGGAAATCTGGCGTTTTTTGTTGCCATTTTTTCGGAGATGGTTCTGGAGGAAAAACAGTTTCGGGAGCAGGTCTATGCCGCTGTGATGAAGCTGCCGGAGAAACAGGCAAAGCGAATTTATGCCCGATACTATCTGGGAATGACGGTAAATGAAATTGCCGAAGTAGAAGGTGTAGACCCAAGCCGTGTCCGAGACAGTATCCGCCGTGGATTAAAGCAGCTTGGAAAATATTTTTGATAAAATTTCATTTGATGCGCCTGTTTTTTGTCAGTGTTAATAAGAAGGTTATACCGATTTGAAGTGCGCTTATTAAGAAAACGCCAGATCCAGGGGCATATCACCTCTGCATCTGGCGTTTCCTTATAGATTTGTACTTGCCTGTTTATCCAATATACGGGAATATTAAAGTAGATTCACACCCTTTCGGGAAAACATTAGTAAGTTTGAAATTGCCGTTATGAGCTATGGCGACTTGTTGGACAATCAGCAATCCAAGCCCATGTCTTAAATCAAGCCGTTCATCTGTGCTTTCCATATAATGCGGTTTTTCTTCCAGCTCTTGCAGCTTTTCAGCAGACAGACCCGTTCCGTTATCCGTAACCGCCAAGATAAGATGGTTTTGCGATGTTGTAAGCGAAAGGCAGACTTCACAGCCCTGTGGGTTGTGTTTTATGCTGTTCTGGACAAGGTTGTTTATAGCTCGCGAAATCAATCTGGCATCACATTCCAACACAGCATTTTCAGCGTCAGGAGTGATCTTAATTCCGATGTTGTAGCTATCGGAAATTCCTGTATTCAACAGGTCTGCTACATAGGATCGCAGTAGTTTGGATAAGCGAACCATCTCTTTATGAAGCGGCTGCATCTCATATTCCAACTGCGATACTAAATTCAAATCCTGCACCAGCTCTTTGATTTTTACACTTTGCTTCCGTACTATTTCCGCCTGTTCACGGATGCTCTTGCTGGCAGCTTTACTTTCTGCAATACGGCCCGCATACCCCATAATCATGGAGAGAGGTGTGCGGATGTCATGGGAAACGCCGCTGATCCAGTTCGCCCGCGCTTCATTTTGCCTATTCAAAATGGAAGAAGCTTTGTTTACACTGCTTGCAATTTCCGATAGTTCTCCGCTGATATGAAGTGAAACTGGCTTTCCGTCTGCCAAAGTTTCCACAGCGGACACAATCGGTTCGGTATTGTGAATGATTCTGCGTTTGGAAAAGTAATAGGCTGAAAAGAGGCACAGCACATCCAAGCCAAGCATCCCCAGCACAAAGATGGGGAGTCGTTGAAGTGCTGCAATGGAATAGTAATTGCTGGTGAGTTTTGTGTAGCTGTCTGTGGGATAGCCCAGCACCAACAACCCATCATCGGTGTTCCAAATAAAAACCGGGTAATCCTCAATATACCCTTTTGAAAATAGTGCGACATCTTGAATTGTGTAATTTTTCGGCACATTGTCCGGCAAATCAACCGACCAATAACATTGACCATCTGTATTCAAGTAGATCGCCCAAATATGATTCTGTCGGAGCATTTGCACCGCCTCATCCGATAATTGTTCCGGCGTAGCGGCGGTAGCAGTCATTTCCAACATGGATTGCGGGGATGAATCGCCATAATCCTCGGTCACAATCTTTTGAAAAGTCAGACCGAATACTACTGCATTAAGAAAAAGCAATATCAGAATAAAGGCAACGAACGACACAAGATATTTAGATATATAACTTCCGAATGATTTCATGACATCACTTCCTTGCTATCAGCTTATAGCCTAATCCTTTAATGGTTATTAGGGACACGGGTTTTGATGGATCGGTTTCAATCTTTTCCCGGACGCGCCGGACATGAGCATTGAGGCTGTTTTCGTAGCCAAAAGGATTATCCCCCCAGAGGGCTTCACAAAGAGCATCTACGGTAACAATCTTTCCAGCATTACGGGCAAGCGTTTCAAGTAAAGTATGTTCTTTGGCTGTCAGGGAGATAATTTCGCTGCCCTTATGGACTTCGGCCCGGCTGAAATCAATCGTACATCCATCCAAAACAAGCAGCGGTGAATCCTCTTTGTAGGTCCGCCGCAGTACCGCATAGATACGCAGTAACAGTTCCTGCGGCATAAAGGGCTTAGAAATGTAGTCATCTGCACCAAGCCCCAATCCCGATAATTTGTCTGCTGCTTCGTCCTTTGCTGTTAAGAAAATGATCGGCACATTGGTAAAAGTGCGGAAATGCTGCATCAGAGAAAAGCCATCCCCATCCGGCAGCATGACATCCAAAACAATTAAATCGGGAGTTTCCTCTTTTGCGGTCAAAATAGCTTCTTTGACCGTCATTGCGGTAAGGACAGTTTCAAATCCTGCATCTTTCAATATATCTGAAACCATTTTCAATAGTTCCTGTTCATCATCTACCAACAGGAGCCTTTTAGTATGTAAAAAGGAATTATCCATAGCAGTTTCTCCAATCTGATTTTATTTGTTTCTATTATATCATGGGCTGTCCGTTCTGCGTTCTTGTTCCTTGAAAAGTAAGGTAAAAGTAAGGACGGGAGAATGTAGATGTCAGGTTGAAGTTGTACCATAGAAGCATCGAAAGGAGATGTTTCTATGGACTATATCATTACAACGGAACAGTTGACCAAGAAATATAAGAACTTCACTTCGGTCAATCATGTTTCGCTTCATATTCGCAAGGGCAGCATTTATGGTTTTCTTGGTCCGAACGGGGCAGGCAAATCCACTACCATGAAAATGCTGTTGGGGTTGACCGACCCCACAAAAGGCAGCTTTACCATTGATGGGAAACAGTTTCCGCAGGATCGGATTGCCATTCTCAAAGAGATCGGTTCTTTCATCGAAGCGCCGTCTTTCTACGCGAATCTCACCGGGCGGGAAAATCTTGACATTATCCGCCGCATTTTGGGACTGCCGAAAGCGGATGTGGAAGATGCTCTGGAACTGGTAGGGCTGACCGAGTTTGGCGACCGGCTGGCAAAACAGTATTCGCTGGGGATGAAGCAACGCTTGGGCCTTGCCGGGGCGCTCTTGGGGCGTCCGCCGATTCTGATTCTGGACGAACCCACAAACGGTCTTGACCCGTCTGGTATCCACGAAATCCGCAATCTGGTAAAATCCTTGCCCAGCCTTTACGACTGCACGGTGCTGATCTCGTCCCATATGCTGTCTGAAATCGAATTGATTGCAGATGACATTGGGATTCTCAACCACGGGCGGCTGCTGTTTGAGGGAAGCATGAATGATCTGCGTCAATACGCCCTGCAATCCGGCTTCGCTGCGGACAATCTGGAAGATGTGTTCCTTTCTATGGTTGAGAAAGATAACATGGACAGAAAGCAGAGGGCAAAATTATGAAAACGCTGGCAATCGAACTTCGGAAAGAAAAGCGAACCGGCGTGATTCCCGTGCTGCTGGCCGTTGGTGTCTTGGGAGCCGCCTACGCATTTGTCAATTTCATTGTGCGGAAAGACACACTTCTGAATCTGCCGCTGGCCCCGATGGATGTCTTGTTGACCCAGCTCTACGGCATGATTATGGTGCTGAATCTGTTCGGTATCGTGGTTGCTACCTGCATGATCTACAACATGGAATTTAAGGGAAGTGCCGTAAAGAAGATGTATATGCTTCCCGTCAGCGTCCCGTCCATGTATCTGTGTAAATTTCTGATTCTGACGGTCATGTTTTTGGTTGCTATCGTGCTGCAAAACCTGGCACTTGCACAGATCGGAATGACGGACTTGCCGGACGGAGCGTTTGAGATGGGTACGCTGGTACGCTTTGCCGGATACTCTTTTCTCACATCCATGCCGGTACTGTCGTTTATGCTGCTGATTTCCTCGCGCTTTGAAAATATGTGGGTGCCGCTTGGAATTGGTGTTGCCGGTTTTCTGAGTGGTATGGCCCTTGCAAATTCGGGGCTGACGCTTTTGCTGGTGCATCCTTTTGTGATTATTCTGAAACCAGCAGTAGCCATGAGCGCCCAGCCTGATTCGACGGTTGCCCTTGTCGCTTTGGTGGAAACACTGTTGTTCCTTGCTGTGGGCTTGTGGCTGGCGAAGTACAGACGCTACGAGTAAGGAGGGATAATAAGAAATGAGTTTTTTGGATTTACTCAAAATCGAGTTTATGAAAGTAAAACGCTCCAAAATCGTACCCCTGATTTTCATTGCACCTTTATTGGTGGTGGTTTCCGGGGTTGCGAGTTTGAGCAACTACTTTACACCGGAATACACCAATGCGTGGCCTGCCATGTTTATTCAAAGTGCGCTTGTTTACGCCTACTATCTGCTTCCATTCAGCATGATCGTGGTTTGCGTGATGATCGCAGGACGAGAAACAGGAAATAACGGGATTCTGAAAATGCTGGCGCTGCCGGTCAGCCGCTGCGCATTATCCATTGCCAAATTCTGTGTGCTTACCTTTTATCTGTTTATGGAGATGGTGGCGTTTCTTGTCGTATTTGTAATCGCTGGGTTGATTGCGACACAGACAATGGGAGTAACAGAAACCCTGCCGATCCTATATCTTCTGAAATGGTGCTTGGGGCTGTTTCTGACTATGTTGCCGTGCATTGCGGCTATGTGGGTCATCACTGTGCTGTTTGAAAAGCCGCTTCTTTCTGTGGGATTAAATCTGCTGCTTGTGATTCCCGGTGTATTGGTTGCGAATACGCCGCTGTGGATCGCCTACCCGTACTGTTACAGCGGTTATCTCGTTTCCTGCTCTCTCTATGACTTTACAGCAGAAACTTCCGACGCCGCTTTTTCGGTGTTTCCGTTCCTGCCGTGCGCGATTGTAGTGTTTGGCCTGTTTTTCGCGCTGGCTGTCACCCAATTTGGGAAAAAAGAAATGAGGTAAAACTATGGAAAAGAAAAAACTTCAATCAGTTAGTATCGCTGCGCTCATTGTGAGCATCCTACCGCTGGCGGCTCTTGCCCCATCGCTTCTGCACCTTTCGCTGTCGGATGGAGCCCGAACCGCTTGGGCCGGAGCCAATGTCGTTTTTGTCCTGCTGGGTCTGATTCTTTCGGTGGTATGTGTGCGGAGCAGGGAAAGCCGCAGCATTATCAATATTGTATCAACTGCAATCAGCGTTTTTTGGCTGCTGCTGATGGTGGGAATTGTTGCGCTTGCCATGTTCCTTACTTTCGTTCAGTGAGGAAACGGTTATGCGTAGAATTGGAAAATTTATCGGGCGCGCCAGTTTTCCCTCACGGAAATCTGGCGTTTTTTGTTGCCATTTTTTCGGAGATGGTTCTGGAGGAAAAACAGTTTCGGGAGCAGGTCTATGCCGCTGTGATGAAGCTGCCGGAGAAACAGGCAAAGCGAATTTATGCCCGATACTATCTGGGAATGACGGTAAATGAAATTGCCGAAGTAGAAGGTGTAGACCCAAGCCGTGTCCGAGACAGTATCCGCCGTGGATTAAAGCAGCTTGTAAAATATTTTTGATAAAATTTCATTTGATGCGCCTGTTTTTTGTTTTTTTTGTCAGTGTTAATGAGAAGGACAAGATTTGTATGGCTAAGAAAAAGCAAAGCGTTCCAGAGTACGGAACGGTTACAAGAAAAGGAACACTGTATTACAGAACCAGAATTACAGATGCCGATGGAAAGCAGGTCAGCTTATATGCGACCACCTGTGAAGAATTATATGAAAAGCAGTTGGAGGCCCGGAGACAGGTGGAGGAAATCATCTTTCGCCGGAAGCATCCGACGGTTGCCGAGTATTGTGAAAAATGGCTGCTGATGCAGTCGGCAAAGGTGTCTGCGGCTACCATGAAGGGGTATAACCAGAACATGAGGAGCTACGTCATCAAGTCTCTGGGAGATATGTATATGGAAGAAGTAACTGCGGATGATATTCGCCTGGCACTTGTTCCACTGTCAAAAAAGTCGGAAGGATTATACGCTACGGTAAATATGTTGATCAAGTGTGTTTTCTATTCGGCAGAGCGCAGTCAGCTGATAACCCATAATCCATGCGTTGGAATTTCAGCAAAGGGTGGAAAAGCATCGAAAAAGAAAGATGCCTTAACGGACCAGCAGGTTGCAGTTCTGCTGGATACGGTGAAAGGACTACCGCCGTATCTCTTTATTATGACAGGCTTGTATGCCGGTCTACGTCGGGAAGAAATTCTTGCATTGCAATGGGAGTGTGTATTCCTGGATGAATCCACCACATATATTTCTGTACAACGTGCATGGCGCGCAGAGCATAACAGACCAGTGATCTCCACCGTCTTAAAGACAAAGGCAGCTAAAAGGGATATTCCCATTCCGAAGTGTCTGGTGGACTGTCTGCGGGAAGCAAAAGCAAATTCCATATCGGAGTATGTGATTGCTGACAGCAAAGGGCAACCACTTTCCTATTCACAGTTTACGAGAGTTTGGCAGTATGTAGTTGTTCGTTCTGTGAAAGAGAGAACCTACTATAAATATGTGAATGGACAGAGCATCAAATATACCGTCAAGCCGACATTAGGAACAACGCAGAGGAACAATCCCAAGATTCGCTATACCCTGGGGTTCGATGTAATACCGCACTTATTGCGGCATACCTACATCACGAATCTGCTCTATGCGGGCGTTGATCCTAAGACAGTTCAGTATCTGGCAGGGCATGAGAATAGTAAGACAACTATGGACATTTACGCGAGGGTCAAGTATAATAAACCAGAGGAACTTTTCGAGGTAGTGAATGATGCTTTGAACCAAGAGAATCTTGATGAAAAATCACCGATTTCTATGGTTAAGGAATAGAACAACCGACAACAGAAAATGCGAAAAAGCCCGTAATATCAAGGGAAACCGCACCATAGAGATGTTTAATACGGTCTCAAAGCAGCTCGTAGAGCACCAAAGTTTAGCAAGCGTTAACAAAGAGATAATTGGAATCATACGATTCAGCATATTTAGGGACAATTATATACGATTTACAACTCCTCAGGATCTTTGTTCTGGGGAGTTTTTGTATAAAAAAAGGAATAAGTATGATATACTGTATTTGAACAGATCAAAATGAGTATTTGGAGGTGAATATATGCCGGAAATATCTTTATTTTATGGAATTCGGGTTACAATGTATTATGATGACCATAATCCGCCGCATTTTCATGCGGAGTATAATGAGAATAAGGCAATTATTGAAATTGATACAGCTAGATGCATCAAGGGAGCTTTGCCATCAAGACAATTAAAGTTAATTCTAGCGTGGTGTGTTTTACATCAAGATGAGTTGATGCAGAATTGGGAATTATCAAAAGATGGAAAGCCGTTAAATAGAATTAATCCACTTGTATAGGAGGTGCTGTTTATGTTTCCTGAGGTAGTTCAAGTGATACCAAGGAAAGACTACACAGTGTATGTCTACTTTGAAGATGGAAAAATTGTATGTTATGATATGAAAAATATGTTGGATAAAGAAGTTTTCAAACCATTGAGGGATATTTCGGTATTTATTGATACATGTACGATCATGAATGATACATTAGCATGGGATATAGGCGGAAATAGAGATGCTTGTAAATGCATTGATATTGATCCGGATACGCTATATGAACTTCCCTATTGCAAGGAACAAATAGTTTAGTGACAAATCGGTATATCATTGGTATGTTTTATGACGCAGCATATTTAAGCAGACAATTGATTGCAAGAATAATAGAACCATTAGCTGTTTTGGAACTCTGTGGACAGTTCTACGCATACAACAAGTATGCAACATTATCTCTGCAAACCCTTGTCCTGTGGGATTTCTCAGTTCAGCAAGCGTTAATCGACTGTTCAGGCTATATCAAAAGGTTTACAAACCCCGGAAAATCAAGGTTTTCCGGGGTTTTCTTATACATAAACGGGATGATGTGGTTTGACCAGATTTGGCTAAATGAGAGTCGTTTTCCCCCAATTTTTAGTGGTTAAATATAGGACAACCAGAGAGCAGTTTCGAGGGTATTTTTGTGGGAGATTTTAGTCCTCCGGAACCTCTGATTTTTTGATGGAGCGTGTGTATCAGTGTTATCGTGCTTTCTAAGCCAACAGGCTGTTTTCTATTTTGGCGGGCATAGTTAAGTGCCGCTGTAATCGGACTACTTGGATTTATCCTGTATGCCAGTCGGTAGGAGGTGCAGTTATGTTGAATTGCAAAAGTAATTATCGAAGCACATGACGGAACCATCGAAGTGGACAGTGAATTTGGGATGGGGACAAGGTTTACCATAGATTTATTTACAATTCTTTAAAATATCTTCCAGATCCAGCCTATACCGTCTGGCAATATCCTTCGCATAGCTTAAGCCATCCGGGGTTGTCCGGATCACCTTGTAGCTTCGGGTGCCTTCTTCCTTACTTTCCATCATGGCAACAAGGTTGTCAATTTTTCCGCGGTTTTCAGGATGGGAATTGTAGACATCGAGTTGTTGTGTCAGATCGTGGATGTGTGTGACATAAAGCCCACAGCAGCCGATAATGCCGATGCCGGTGAGCACTTCGGTTGCAATATATCCGGCTTCCATCGGGCAGAGATTTCCGTCTAAATTGATGCCAAGCGTTACGCTTTTTAAGTATCCGAAATTTGTTTCCATCTTGGAAAGCTCAGAGCTTAGCGTTTGAAACTCGCTGCTCTGTGCAATTCCATTGATTTCTTTCTGGAAATTTTTCATGCCTTCGGATTGCAGCGCAGCCTGTGATAAATTATCGGCAAACAGTGTGACGATTTCCACATATAATTCCAGGTACCGCACAGAGCGGAGCGAAGAATCAATGGTAAATTCGGAACTCATCGCGCGGCGCATATCGTTGATGTTGTAGATCATGGATACAGCCTTACCGAATGTTTCGTACAGATTGGGATTGTTAACAAGATCTTCGACAACCCCGAGGCGGTAATCAAGAACCTGTTCATCTGTGGAAAAATAGTTTTCCAGTGACAGATCAGCGAATCCGCGATAGCTTTCTTTGATCAGAACAACCATGGAGTCGATTTTTAACGATTCGATGAACCCGAAATCCTTCATTGGCTGTTTTGTTGTACGATCGTATTCCGGTGGATATAAATGAAAATTTGTCTGCATAATCAGTTTCTCTTTTGGGGCGATAAAAATCTATCTCCCTTTTCGGAAAAGTGTTCCTTCTGCCTATTAGATTAAACTAACATGAATATTTATTCGTTTCTACATGTTTTATTCATTTTTACACTAATGGGTATTCATTTTTTCACTAAGTTGTCGTGCAATTTATTAGATTTGAATTTTGAAAGAGCCAGCACCTTGAATGGACTGGCTCTTTCAATGTCTCTTGTAATTGACAAGGATTTGTCTATACAATTATAGGTTTCAGTCCATTTTTTCTTATGTTTTCTAATTCTTCTGCAGTTAAGCACTGAGACTCATAAAGCCGTAGATATTCTTTGGATACATCTGAATCAAATATTAATACATCATCAGAATTTATAGTAACATCAACACCACTACGATACAGTTTTCCAATCGGATGCATAGACATATCTGCAACCCTTCCAAGTAAAATATTACTTGTTGGCGTAATATTTAATCTGATTTTATTATCTGCCAAAAAGCGGATTACTGATTCATCGCTGACTGCTGCTATCCCATGTTGAACCTCATCAAGTTCTAATTCCTCTACTGCTGTTCTTACGTCTTTGGCAGTCCCCCATTCTCCAACATGCGCTTTTAGCCTTAATCCTTCTTTTTTTGCACGCCGATAAATTCCTTTAAAATTTTCGATAGGTTGTGCTAATTCATCACCGTACAAATCAATAGAATAAAAATTCTTATTTCCCCAAAAAAGCGATAAACAATCTTCTAAATAACTGATAGGACAATGTCTTGATAATCCAATTTGGAGCCTTAATTCTATATCGGGAGCGACTTCTTTTTGAGCACTTGTAAAAGCATTAACCAACTCATCAATATCATTATTAAAAAATTCATTTAAGCCCCACACATCTTCACCAATTTCAAGCACAGTTACTCCATCTTCCTTGGCTTGTTCAAAGGTTGCTCTGATTAAAAATTTTCTCATCGCAGTGCTATTAAAATCTTGATCAATATATTTTTGACTCCATTGATTCATCTCATCCATTGATGACAAA
>ERZ773107.284-NODE-284-length-56402-cov-6.412711_pt1 | contig 56402 bp, 40 predicted proteins | sample MGYA00580571_ERZ773107 | MGnify/ENA primary metagenome ERZ773107 (study PRJEB29015, sample SAMEA2737843) | human gut metagenome | biome: human gut; feature: human-associated habitat; material: faeces | place: China | collected 2012 ... | reverse complement strand
AAAACTCTGCGTTCTGCGGCAATTGTCTTAGTTTCTTGATGGCAGAATAATTTACTTTATTGGCTGCAAAATAGCTATTATTTTACTTACATAATAAGCAATAAGTGACCAGATGGCAGCTTCGGATGTGCGAAGTTTGAATATTTAATAGGAAACTGCTGTTGTGTAGCGTGACATCGCCAAGAATTGCTTTAGCAATTCTTGCAAAGCAAAGCGCAGGCTTTGCTTTTTTATGCTTCAAGTGCTTTGATATCTGCAACAATTTGTTCTGCGGTCAAATGATTCTCTTTGACAACCTCATTAGGGTCGTAGCGATCCAAAAATTCCTTTTTCAGTCCATAGTTCCGTACTTTGATGTTCGAAGTACCGTAGTATCTGGCAATCTTCTCGCCAAAACCGCCATCCAAAATGCCATCTTCGATGGTCAGAACGAGCTCATGATCTTCTTTGAGCTTATCCAACAATTCGGTATCGAGTCCGGTGATGTAGTATGGATTGATCACGGTTGCCTGAATGCCGGTTTCTGCTTCTAACTGAGCAGCAGCTTCGCAGGCAAGTCCGTAAAAGGTACCAAGACCAAGAATGGCAATTTTGGACCCTTTTTTGGTTACCTCATATTTGTTGAGCTTACTAAAATCTTTGGTGACCGGTGTGCCGGTGGATACCATAGCACCGCCCGGAAGCTTGATAGCAACAGGAAGTTCGGTCTGTTCTAGGCTCCAATCCAGCATGGCAATATAATCCTCTTTGGAGGTTGCTGCCAAATAAACAAGGTTTGGAATGTTTGCCATCATTGGAATGTCATACAAACCTAAATGTGTAACGTCATTCATGCCATAAACCGAACCGCAGAAAGTAACGATCGTTGCAGGACTGTTATTGATACATAAATCCTGAGAAATCTGGTCGTAGGTTCTCTGTACAAAGGTGCTGTAAACACCATAGACAGGTTTGCCGCCATTTGCAGCAATACCGGAGGCAAGAGCTACTGCGGTTTCTTCGGCAATGCCGACATCGACGAATTGCTTTCCGGCTTCTTTTCGTTTATCTTCTGTAAAACCAAGAATAGTAGGAGTTCCGGAAGTGATCGCTACAACGGCAGGATCTTTTTTCATCTTGTCTAACAGGTATTCTGCTGTAACAGAAGAATAATCTTCTTCCGCATCTTGGAACAGTGCCTCACCGGTTTTGATATCAAACGGCGCGCAGTAATGCCAGTTCTCTTTATGCTCCTCGGCTGGTGCGTATCCCTTACCTTTCAGTGTGTTGATATGGACAACAACCGGTTTATTGCCGTCTTTTACTTGGGAGAAGGCATCGATCAAAGACGCTGTGTCATTGCCCTGATCAACGTAAACATAGTCTAATCCCATTGCACGGAATAAGTTGCATTCAGCCTGACCTTTCGTGTCGCGAAGCAGCTTGAGATTGCCGTAAAGACCGCCATGATTCTCGGCGATGGACATATCGTTATCGTTTACGACAATAATGAAGTTGCCGTCTAATTCTGCAGCATAATCTAATCCCTCTAAAGCTTCGCCACCGCTCAAAGAACCATCACCGATGACAGCGATCACGTTGCCGTCTTCGCCATTTAGATCTCTTGCTTTGGCAAGTCCACAGGCGAGGCTGACAGAAGTAGAGGTGTGACCGACGGTAAAGAAGTCGTGTTCACTTTCATTTGGATTGCTGTATCCGGACACGTCCTCAAAATGTTCTTCGTATAAATAAGCATCTTTACGTCCCGTCAACATTTTGTGCGGATAAGACTGATGTGATACATCGTATACGATCTTATCTTTTGGTGATTCGAAAACGTAATGGAGTGCGATCGTTGCCTCCACCATACCGAAGTTCGGCCCGAAATGACCACCGTGTTTGCTTAAACGGTTTAATAATGCAGCACGCATTTCGTCTGCCAAAGTATTTAACTGTTCTACGGATAATTTCTTTACATCTTGTGGTCCATTAATCTGTTCTAAGTACATGAATTTTCCTCCCATGATAATTTTCCTGTTTTGACTGCAACTTCGTAGCGAGAAATTTTATAATCCAGTTTACTTATTGCAGCTTGTAATTGTTTCTGTTGTTCTTCTAAATTGCGTCTCTGTTCCTGCAGCAGTTCGAGACGCGCACTGAAAGTCTGGTCGCCCTGTTGATACAGTTCGACATATTCAATCAATGATTATATTTTTGACTCACTTCTTTGATGGTCACGGTAGGTCACCTCCTGCTTCTTAGTGTAACACTTGGAGTAGACTCCAAGTCAACCCCTATTTTAGTAATAGGAAAAAACTATAACACATAAAAAATAATTCCAATAGGTAAAATAGGAAATAGCAATTGACAGTGTAAGAGGGAGTCTTTATAATAATACCTACAGGTTTACTAGGAATTAAACGGCGCCTGACAGCCAAGATTTTGTGTGGAGAAAGGATTATGCTATATGGAAAGAGAAATTGAGACAAAATGTTTGCATTTAGAGGAAGACGAAGGTAAAACAGATCATTTTGGTGCGATCAGTTACCCTATTTATCAGACAGCGACGTATGCACATCCGGGAGTAGGACAAAGCACCGGGTACGATTACAGTCGTTTGCAGAATCCAACCAGAGAACATTTAGAGAAAATGGTGGCTTCTTTGGAAGGCGGAATTGATGCGCTGGCACTTTCGAGTGGAATGGCGGCAATATCATTGCTGATGGAGCTGTTCAAGCCGGGAGATCATATTATCGCTGATTCGGATCTGTATGGAGGATGCATTCGTTTGTTTCAAAACGTCTCGGATAAGAACGGCATACAATTTTCAAATATTGATTGCTGCAGAGAAGATATTGAATCGTATATTACAGAACAGACGAAAGCAATCTATATTGAAACACCGACTAACCCAATGATGAATGTAACGGATATAGCGGCAACAGCAGAAATCGCACACAAGCACGGTTTGTTGTTGATCGTGGATAATACATTTTTATCGCCATATTTCCAGAATCCGCTGAAACTTGGTGCAGATGTTGTAGTACATAGTGGTACGAAGTATTTGGGAGGACACAATGACACGCTTGCGGGATTTTTGGTAACCGGTCGAGAGGATATTAGCGAAAAACTTCGCTTTTTGATCAAGACAACGGGAGCGGGACTAGCACCTTTTGATAGCTGGTTGATCCTGCGAGGTATTAAAACATTGGGGATTCGCATGGAACGTGCCGCTGATAATGCTTTGGAAATTGCCAAATGGCTGACGGCGCAGGATGTTGTTACGAAAGTGATTTATCCGGGACTGCCGGATCATCCGGGCTATGAGATCATGAAAAAACAGGCGCGTGGTTTTGGTGCAATGTTGACATTTCAATTGAAGGATAAAGAAAGTGCGCTGTCTGTATTAGAAAAGGTTCGTATGATCCGTTTTGCAGAGAGCCTTGGTGGAGTGGAGACGTTGATCACCTATCCAGCGACACAAACGCATGCAGATGTTCCACAGGAAATTCGAGAAAAGAATGGAATTACAGATGCGACACTTCGTTTGTCGGTGGGGATTGAGAACGTCAAAGACCTGTTGGCAGAACTGGAAAGCGTGTTTGCTTCTTTATAAAATAGTGTGTTTATTTACTAGTGGTATATTTGGCTGAAAATGCAGGATGATTATAGAATAGATTGCTAGCAAATGCAGCATGGCGATAGAAAGGATTGATAGCAATGGCAGAAAGAAATTTGAATTTTGACGCGGTAGTCAATCGTAAAAATACCGATTGCTTAAAATATGATTTTGCAAAACGAAGAGGTATGCCGGAAGATGTGCTCCCGTTGTGGGTGGCAGATATGGATTTTAAGACGTCTTCTTATATTGAGGACGCGGTGATAGAGCGCACGAAGCATGGCATATTTGGCTACAGTGAAGTGCAGACCCCTTATTTTGAGACGGTTCGGTCTTGGATGAAAAAACATCACGACTGGGACATTCAGGAAAAATGGCTTATCAAAACGCCGGGCGTTGTTTTTGCGCTGGCAATGGCGGTAAAGGCGTATTCTGAGCCGGGAGATGCCGTGATGCTGCAGCAGCCGGTGTATTATCCGTTTTCGGAGGTGATCGCCGACAATGGTAGAAAGGTGGTCAGCAACGACCTGTACAAAGGTGATGACAACCGTTATCACATAGATCTGGAGGATTTTGAACGTAAGATCGTAGATAACGACGTTAAGCTGTTCCTGCTTTGCAATCCACATAATCCGGTGGGGCGTGTGTGGACGAAAGAAGAGCTTGCTGCGATGGGAGATATTTTGGTAAAACATCATGTTACGGTTGTGAGTGATGAGATTCATGAGGACTTCGTATTTCGTGGAAAGCATCAGGTGTTTGCGGCGATCAAGGAAGAATTTGCGCAGATCAGCGTGACCTGCACGGCGCCGAGCAAAACGTTTAATATTGCCAGTATGATGATCTCGAATATCTTTATCCCAAATAGAGAGTTAAAGGCAAAGTTTCGGGCGCAGCTTGATGCGGCAGGAATTAGTCAGCTTAATGTACTGGGGTTGGTTGCGTGCGAGGCGGCATATGCACACGGAGAAGAGTGGTATGAGGCAATGCATTCATATGTTGCCGACAATATTGCCTTTACAAAGGAATATGTTGAAACTCAGCTTCCGGGCGTGTCTATGGTAGACCATGAGGGTACTTATCTGGTCTGGCTGGATTTCCGCGAAACCGGATTGAGCGTGGATGAGCTGGAGGATCTGATCGTACACCGGGCAAAATTATGGCTCGACAGTGGTAAGATCTTTGGCGACTGCGGCAAAGGGTTTCAGCGCATCAATGTAGCATGTCCGCGTGCAACGTTACAAGAGGCACTTGACCGTATTAAGATGGCACTGCAGGAGAGTGAGGCGCAGTAATGGCTTGTATCGAGCATTGCGTCTCATAGATGATCCCTATTAAATCGGTATCTTACACAAGCATTGTCATGTATATAGGAATATACAATATGTTATCTTTTTGCATAAGATCTTTCGTATAAATAATATATCTGTCCTGCATTTTCAATTGATACTTTTTTATGAAGTAATCAAATGATTTGTGCGAGGTGTAGGAGGAAGACTTCACCTCGATGGGACAGATTTTTTTATTCTTAACGGTCAAGAAATCGATCTCGTATTTTTTCTCATTACTCTCATCAGAAGGTGTATAGCGATATTCATGAAAATATAGGTCGTGTCCAGATGCTTTCAGCATTTGTGCTACCATATTTTCAATGATCATTCTCTGATTGATACCAAGTTTCCCAAAAATCAGAGATTTGTAGATATTTTCATCTACGTTATCCTGGCTTTTCATAATCTGCGTTACTAACAGTCCGGTATCGCCCATATAAAGCTTAAAATTGCTTCGATCAGCAAAGAGTTCCAAGGCGATTTCGGGTTTTGTAACATGGATACATTCATTGCCGATCATGGATTCCGCCACAAAATTTACAGCATTGATATAATTCTGATAACGCGCATTTTTGTCAATCAATGAAAATTTAAAATGCGAATTTTTGTTTTCCAGTTGCTCTGGAATCGTACGAAAAATGATGGAAGCTCGCTGATTGTTTTCGGAATCGTATTTGTATAGATCCTCTTCGTACAAACTCAAAATATTACGTTTTACGAAATCAATCTGTGTGAAATCTTTGCCGGCAATATAGGCATCTACAGCCTGAGGCATTCCGCCAACTACCATATAAGTGCGGAATTTGTTCATGAGCTGTCGATGGATGCTGTCACCGAGTGGTTTGCGTTTTATGAAAGCGTCCTTGATTGCTTCATAGGAAACGGTATCATCGGTTGCCCACAAAAATTCTTCGAAATCCATAGGATACATTTTAAGTTTGTATTCTTCGGATGGAATCAGAATGTTTTGGACATTTTTATGAATAGAGATCAAAGAGCCGGTTTCGATATATTCATACCTTCCATCCTGTACTAAATATTTTATGGCCTGTCTTGCCCATGGAAACAACTGCACTTCGTCAAAGATAATGACGCAGTTTTTGCCATGGAGTGATCGCCCTTTAAGCAGAAATAAATTGCGGAAAAAGGTATCAAGGTCATTGATATTATTTATAAAGTTGTCTTTTATGTCTGTACTTTCGCGTGCAAAGTCCAATAACATATAATCATCATATTCTGCTTTCGCAAATTCTTCTACAATGGTACTTTTTCCGATTCGTCTTGCACCCTCGATCAACAGAGCGGATGAACCGGCCGATATTTCTTTCCATTTTAAAAGCTTTTGGTATAATTTTCGTTTAAATAACATGATGGGTTCCTTTCTACAGTGCATTAGTCGCTTAAATCACCATTTTATAAGCTTTATTGTAATATAGTTTTCCACAAATAACAACCTGTATTCACGAAAATAAGAAAAGTTTTTGTATGAATATTCACGAAAATGAGAAATGTTTTACTCTGAATATTCACGAAAATAAGAAATGTTTATTCCCGATTCCTCACGAAAATGAAAAAAGTTGCATGACATATTCTGCGAAATATGACGATATAGAATGTCACTGACAAATTTTCAGCAAATTGTTGATAATTCCTATTGACAATATAGGAAAAGGTGAATATAATTACAAATATCATAAATTGATAAAACCTATCGAAAAACTAGGAATACAAAGAGCGCAATGGAAAGGGGGAGCAACGTGAGTAATACATATCATGATCTGCAACAATCCCATCCCTGCTTTGGGGGGCATAAAAATAATGTGGGACGCATTCATTTGCCGGTGAGTCCGGGGTGTAACATTGCTTGTCGTTTCTGTGATCGTGTTATAAACGATGTAGAGGAAAGACCTGGTGTCACATCGAAAGTGATCACACCGGCAGAAAGTTTAGAGATCCTGGATAAGGCATTGAGGATTTGTCCGGAGATTACCGTGGCTGGTATTGCGGGACCGGGAGATACATTAGCCTCTGACTATGCGCTGAAGACGTTTCGCGGTGTCAAAGAACGATTCCCACAGCTTATTAAATGTATGAGCACCAATGGATTGCTTTTGGAAGAGAAAGCAGAAGAAGTGATCGAAATAGGAATTGATTCCCTGACAGTAACTGTTAATGCAGTGGATCCGGAGATCGAAGCTAAGCTAAATAAATACATTATTTATCATGGTAAACGTTATGATGGTGTAGAGGGCGCAGAAATCCTCATTAAAAATCAGTTGGCGGGCATACGAAAAGTTGCGTCTGCCGGGATTACCATAAAGGTCAATACGGTGTTGGTGCCGGACATCAACGGAGATCATATTGCAAAGATCGCTAAGACGGTAAAAGAGGCCGGCGCAAAAATATATAATATCATACCGTTGATCCCACAGTATGAATTGGCGGATCAGACAGCACCGACCTGTAGTCAGATTGATGCGGCGAGAACAACGGCTTCCCAATATATTGACGTATTTAGACATTGCCAGCACTGCCGGGCGGATGCAGTTGGAGTTCCGGGCAGATCAGAATATGGAGATCAGATTTATCAAAGAAAACTGCGTGTGCGGGAAACATTTTCACATGGTTAGGAAAGGATGATGTCGATGCAAAATGATAGGAAGATCCGCGTGGCAGTGGCATCTTCGGATGGCATTGTGGTTAACAGTCATTTTGGAAGAGCACGTGATTTTTATATCTACGAGGTGTCCGAAAATGAGGACACCGTACTTTTGGAAAAGCGTGAGCTCGTACCGATCTGTGAGGCCGGTAATCATGATGAGGGAAGATTACGGGATAATGTAAAACGTTTATCGGACTGTGATTATGTAGCAGTGAGCCGTATTGGTATGGGTGCACTGCGGGTTATGAATGAGTATGGAATAGCTGCAATGGAATTGCCGGGGGAGATTGAAGATTCCCTGCATCGCATTGTGGTATATGACCAAATACAAGGATTAATGACAACAAGGTAGGATCCTGGATAGGATAGGAATGGAGGAGACAATGGCAGAATTGAGACAGATTGCAATTTATGGCAAAGGTGGAATTGGAAAGTCTACAACAACACAGAACCTGACTGCAGGACTTGTAGAACACGGTAAGAAAGTAATGGTTGTTGGCTGTGATCCGAAGGCTGATTCTACAAGATTACTACTGGGCGGTTTGGCGCAAAAGACGGTTTTGGATACGATCCGTGATGAGGGAGAAGATGTCGAATTAGATAAGATCGTTCGTGAGGGCTACGGCGGCACGCGATGCGTTGAGTCCGGTGGACCGGAACCGGGTGTAGGCTGTGCAGGACGAGGTATTATCACATCGATCAACATGTTGGAAAATCTTGGAGCCTATACGGATGATCTGGATTATGTATTTTATGATGTTTTGGGAGACGTTGTCTGCGGTGGATTTGCAATGCCGATCCGCGAGGGCAAAGCAAAGGAAATATATATTGTGGCAAGTGGCGAGATGATGGCGCTGTATGCAGCTAACAACATTGCCAAAGGTATCAAACGTTATGCGCGTACCGGTGGCGTCAGACTGGGCGGTATTATCTGCAACAGCAGAAATGTAGATCGCGAGCTGGATCTTTTACGTGCTTTTGCAAAGGAATTGGGAACGCAGTTGTTGTATTTCGTGCCACGTGACAATATCGTACAGCGAGCTGAGATCAACAAAAAGACGGTGATCGAATATAAGCCGGATTCCAATCAGGCGCAGGAGTACCGCAATTTAGCAGAAGCTGTCATTAATAATACTAAATTTGATATTCCAACGCCGATGACGCAGGAACGCTTAGAGGAAATTCTACTGGAATTTGGTTTGATGGATTCTGCGGACGATTATCATATTTGATCAGAGCAGTAGAGAAAGGATGGACATTGCATGGGAAAGATTTATAGATCAATTACAGAATTAGTTGGAAAAACACCGTTGTTGGAGCTGGCAAATTATGAAAAGAAACATGATCTTCCGGCAAAGCTTCTTGTAAAGCTGGAATATTTCAACCCGAATCAGAGCATTAAGGACCGCACTGCATTAAACATGATCGAGGAAGCGGAGAAAAAAGGCTTGATCAAGCCGGGGGATACTTTGGTAGAGACGACGAGTGGAAATACCGGAATCGGTCTGGCAGCGATCGCAGCAACCAAAGGATATAAATTCCGTGTATACATACAGGATCAGGTTAGTGCGGAACGTTTTCAGGTGATCAAGGCGTTTGGCGCGGAAGTTATCAAATTGTCGGAAGAACCGGTTATCGTGGAAACAATGGAGAAGACGGGTGGGGATTTTATTGCTGCTGTAGCGGCACTGAGAGATCAAGTATTGGCGAAAGAGGAAGGCATCTTTTTCGTTGATCAGCTTTCTAACCCGGCCAATCCGGCAGTCCATGAATCAACGACCGGTCCGGAAATCTGGGAAGATACCAATGGTAACGTTGATATTCTGGTGGCAAGTGTAGGTACCGGCGGAACCGTTTCAGGAACCGGTAAGTATCTGAAGTCTAAAAATCCGGACTTGTATGTAGTGGCATTGCAGCCAGGTAAAAATTCATTGCCAAGCCCTGAAAACCCGGCACCGGAAGAGATTATGGGTGTGCACCCATTTGCCGGAGTGCCGAGAGAAATGGTACCGGAGATCATGGATATGGACATTTATGATGAACGCTATGATGTGGAGACGCCGGATGCGTACCGTGTGACACGCGAAGTTGCTAAAACAGATGGAATTCTGGTTGGAACATCATCCGGTGCAGCAATCTTTGCGGCAACGGAGATAGCTAAACGACCGGAAAATGCCGGCAAAAATATTGTTGTTATCCTGCCGGATACGGGACTTCGTTATCTGTCTACGAATTTGTTTAATGAAGACTTTGAGGTATAGACAGGAAAACGGTTGCTTAACCAAAGTTTTGAGGTATAGACAGGAAAACTGTTGTTTAATGAGGATTTTGAGGTATAGACAGGAAACCAAGCAGCAACGCAAATTGGCAGATCATAAGGCTGGAGGAACAGCATGGGAAAATATTTGATCGCAGTTGCTACTTCAGATGGGGTGCATGTCGACACACCTTTTGGAGAAGCAGAGCGTTTTGAAGTATACGAAATTACAAAGGATGCATATTGCAAACTGGAAGAGAGAACGGTAGTGCAGCATGATGAAGGTGTCCTAAAAGACGGACAGGACGCAGATCTGCGATCACAGGCCAATGACACAGAGCATTGCGGTTGTGATGCCGGTGGTCATTCCTGTGAAGGCAGTAATGACCGTGTAGAGTGTGTCACGGACTGTACCTTTGTCGTATGCAGCAAGATTGGTTTTCATATGCAGAAGCTGCTTGCAAAGCATGCTGTAACTGCGTTTGACGTGGAGTGCACTATTGATGAAGCTCTTCACAAAATAGGGTGTTATTTAGCAAGACAAAGAAAGGCTTGGTGACGAAGATGAAAATATCCACAAAAGGACGATATGCGATCAAGCTAATGCTCGATCTGGCGCTTTACAGCAAGGGGCAGCCGGTAAAAATCAAGGAAATCGCAAAAAGACAGGGGATTTCCGAAAAATATCTGGAGCAGATCGTGGCGACGCTCAATAAAGCTGCCCTTGTGAAAAGCATTCGCGGTTCTCACGGTGGGTATATGTTGAGTGAGCCGCCGAGAAATTATACTGTGGGACGCATTCTGCGGACTATGGAGGGAAATCTATCCCCGACAGACTGTGTTGGTGCCAATGGTTGGCCTTGTGAAAATAAGGCAACCTGTGTCAGCTTGATCATTTGGCAGAAATTAGACGAGGCGATCAATGGTGTGTTAGAGGGTATGACTCTGGAAGATTTGGTGGAATGGCAGCAAAATCTATGGACGGATCAATATGTGATCTAGCAGCAAAATCTATGGACAGATCATCAATAACAACAAATCGTAAATCATTGACACATTGCGAGAAAGGAATGAAAGATTGTTATGGCGAAAAAGCAGTATTCCGGTGTGAGAGAAAGTAAACCGGGCAGAATTAATGATTTAGGAACGACGGGAAAAGAAGTCGAGGAGCAGTTTCGAAAAGGCTGTTTGAAAAAAGCAGACCGAACGTTTGCGCAGGGATTGCAGTGCCAGCAGATCAATAGTATGGCGGCATTGATGTCTTTGGAAGACTCTGTATTTATTTCGCACTCCCCGCAGGGATGTGTTGGCTGTTCGATCATGGCAGTGGATATGTTCCGTGTCGGTCAGGCGCACCGCGGCATTAAAAATATCCGCAATCCACGCATTATCGTATCAAATGTGGATCAGAAAAGCGTTGTGTTTGGCGGCGAACAGAAACTTCGCGAGGCAGTGAAAAAGGCAGTGGAACGTTATCATCCGAAGCTTGCCTTTATTTATGCTTCCTGTGCCTCCGGTATTATTGGAGATGATATCGATGCGATCGCATATGATCTGCAGGAAGAGTATCCGGACACCGTTCTGGTGCCGATCCATTGTGAGGGCTTTAAGTCCAAGATCTGTGCTTCCGGTTTTGACGCAGCATTTTTAGCGATCAATAAGTATATTCTCAAGAAAGAGAGTGTGCCGAAAGAAAAAGGATTAGTAAATCTGTTTGCACCGACAACGGTTAGCTATGCTGATCAGAAAGAGATGGAGCGTATGCTGCACAATATTGGCGTGGAGGTAAATTACATACCATTTTATAGTTCTCTGGAGAAGATCAAGCGCATTCCGGCAGCCGAGGCATCTACTTCGATCTGTAAAGTATTTGCAGATGAATTTATGAAAACATTATGGGAAGATTATGAGATTCCATATTCGCATACGGTGATGCCGATCGGTATCCGTAATACCGAAAAATGGTACCGTGGTATTGCAAAAGTGCTGGGCAAGGAAGAGGAAGTCGAAGAGATCATTGCGAAAGAGCGAGAGCGTATCATGCCGCTTGTTCAGAAACTTCGTGACAGACTGCAAGGTAAGCGTGTATTTATCTGTGGAGGTACCGGGCGATCTTTTGCGGCAGCAGCTTTGATCGATGATTTTGGCATGGAATTGGTGGGATTAGAGACACCAACCTATGATGAAGATGCACAGACAGATATCGAATATCTCAATGGCATTCATAAAGACTTCGTCGTTGATATTGCCAATATGCAGCCATTCGAGCAGGTCAATCTTGTGAATAAATTAAAACCGGATGCTTTTATTGGTGTTCCGGACTGGGCGGCTAAGCTTGGCATTCCGACTACACATGTATTGGACGGTAAGCGTCCGACGATGGGATATGACGGTCTGATCTATCTTGGCAACAAAATTGCAGATCAGCTGCAAAATCCGGGATTTAATGTAAAGTTAGCACAACATAGTAAATTACCATATAAGGATTCGTGGTATGAGCAGGATGCATTTAAGTATATCAAGAAATAAAGAAAGGCAGGAAAAGATATGTCACAGGTTACAGAAAATCCAAAGGGCGGCTGTGTTTTAGCAGGCATTAATTCTGTATTAGGAGCGATCGACCGTGTGTGTCCGATCTATCATTCAGGACCGGGCTGCTGTATGCAGACTACAGCAGCAGATCAAGGGCAGTCCGGACACAAATCTTCTCGTTTTGTGTCATTTGTATCACTGCCTTCTACCAATATGTTGGAAAAAGAAGTTGTTTTTGGCGGTACAGAAAAACTGCGCACAACTGTTCAGGGGGCTATTGATATTATTGATGCGGATGCATATTTCGTATTGACGGGATGTACCGCAGGAATTATCGGTGATGACATTGTCAGCGTTACAGAAGAATTTCAAGATAAGGGGTATTCCGTATATCCGATCGAGACGCCGGGCTTTGTCGGAGACAGCAATCTCGGCTATGAAACGGTTTGGACGACGATGATCAATCAGGTGATAGAAGAAGATGTGCCGAAAGATGATAAATTGGTTAATATTTTCGGGATCATCCCGTATCATGATCCGTTTTGGAGCGGTGCGCTTGAGGAGATCGATCGTATTTTATCTGCGCTAGGTCTTAAGGTGAATACGTTCTTTACGAAGCATCAGGGTATTGAAACGATCCGCAAATGTTCCGGTGCAGCACTGAATATCATCATCAATCCATGGCTGTTTAAGGGACCGGCAAAAAAGATGGAACAAAAATTTGGTATTCCAAGCATCCGCGTTCCGGGCTTATTTGTCGGGGCAACCGACACGACAAAATTTGTCAGACAGGTAGCAGAGGCAATGCACTTGGATCAAGAGATCGTGGATAAAGTGATCGCTGCGGAAGAAGAATATGTTTATGATTATTTAGCGCAGTCTGTCGGAGTGGTTAGCTGGAAGCGTTTTGCGGTTGTGGCAGATGCTAACAACGCTGTGGGTATCACCAGATATCTGGCAAATGATTTTAGTTTTACGCCGGTGCTTGTCATCGTGTCAGAACCACTGTTCCGTCAAGAGGATAAGGATCGCATTGTGGCACAGATTGAGGATTTGGAATATGCGAAACCGCCAAAGGTGATCTTTGCATCCGATCAGTATGAGATCAATCAGGCACTGCGGGAAGAGGAAGAAGAGATTACGCTGTTGATCGGCAGCAGCAATGAACGCGAGGTGGCATTGGAAAAGGATATTCAGTTTATTCTGGCAGCCTTTCCGATGAATGAACGTTTGGTGTTTAACCGTACGTATGCAGGTTATCGGGGCAGCCTGACATTCACAGAGGATCTGTACGACAATCTGTAATTCTGTTTTTTGATGAAGAAGGAGTTTGATCTTCTGAAAAAGAAATTTTCTCAATCAGAAAAGAAGATAGTTGACAAATCCTACAAAAGGAGTATACTATTGTTAATTTCATAATAATAAACCGTTGAAGCGGAGATAAAAATGAAAGAGGCGCTTACAGAGAGCGGGGATGATGAGAAACCGCAGAGAGCTGTTCATTAAATGGACCGCAGAGGGCATGGTCAAAAGCTGGTGATCCGGCTGAGTATTCCATGACGTAAGGCATGCGTCAGTTGCCGGGAATATGTTGGTATTTCGCAAAGAGCGTGAGGTTTCACGAAACAAGGTGGCACCGCGGGTAAAAGATTAACCGTCCTTGTTTAGCATTTATATGCTAAACAAGGACTTTTTTTGTTTTATATATGCAAAAAATGCTCCGCTATTAAGAAACTCTTTGCTTGAAACAAAGGAGGTTTTCATGACAACACTGGAACAGGCAAAACAGATGGCAGACGGCTACAAAGTTGTGCCGATCAGCCGGGAGATCCTTTCGGATACCGTGACACCGATGGAAGTGTTACGCATCCTAAAAGGCGTGAGCAAACATTGCTACATGTTAGAAAGCGTAGAAAATCAGGAAGTATGGGGAAGATACACATTTTTGGGATATGATCCGAAATTAGAGATCACCTGTATGAACGGTGAAATGTGTATACGTGAAAGTGGGAGCGAAGAAGGAGCAAAAGAGCCGGTAGCTCATCCGGGAGCAAAGATCAAAGAGATCTTGAAAGAATACACCAGTCCAAAAGTAAAAGATCTTCCAAGCTTTACCGGAGGATTGGTCGGATACTTTTCTTATGATTATGTTAAGTATAGTGAACCAAAGCTTAATTTGGACGCCGACGATCAGGAAGGGTTTAAGGATGTCGACCTTATGTTGTTTGACAAGGTGATCGCTTTTGATAATCTTCGTCAAAAGATATACATTATCGCCAATGCAAGGACAGAGGATCTGGAACAGGAATATGGCAGATGTCTCGCAGAAATTGAAGAGATCGTGGATCTTATAGAGCATGGCACACCGGCACAGATCACGCCGGGTAAGATCACATCAGAGTTTCGCCCACTCTTTTCGGAGCAGGAATATTGCGCGATGGTTGAGAAAGCGAAGCATTATATTTACGAGGGAGATATTTTTCAGGTAGTGCTTTCCAATCGTTTGGAAGCCGATTATGAGGGAAGTTTGTTCAATGCGTATCGTATGCTGCGCACGATCAATCCATCCCCATATATGTTTTATTTTAGCAGCGATGACATTGAAGTGGCGGGTGCTTCGCCAGAGACGTTAGTGAAACTGGAAGATGGCGTGCTGCATACATTTCCGCTTGCCGGAACAAGACCCCGCGGCAAGGATGCCGCAGAAGATGAGCGACTTAGAACAGAGCTGCTTGGTGATGAAAAAGAGCGCGCGGAGCACAATATGCTGGTAGATCTTGGCAGAAATGATCTTGGCAAAGTAAGTAAGTATGGCAGCGTAGAAGTGGAAGATTATATGGCGGTGCTGCAATATTCACATGTTATGCATATAGGATCGACCGTGCGGGGTGAGATCAGAGATGACAAAGACAGCTTAGATGCAGTGGATGCAGTGTTACCGGCAGGAACCTTATCGGGCGCACCAAAGATCCGTGCGATGGAGATTATTAATGAATTAGAGAACAATAAGCGTGGCATTTATGGCGGAGCCATTGGTTATGTTGATTTTACCGGCAATCTTGACACTTGTATTGCAATCCGTACCGTGTTTAAGAAAAACGACAAGATCTTTGTCAGATCCGGAGCCGGTATCGTGGCAGACAGTGTACCGGAAAATGAGTATCATGAGTGCATCAACAAAGCGAAAGCAGTAATGGATGCAGTAGATAAGGCACAGGGCTTAGCATAATGGCAGTGCAGTAAGGAGGAGCCATATGATTTTATTGATTGATAATTACGATAGTTTTTCTTATAACCTTGTGCAGCTGGTTGGAACGATTGCCCCGGATATCCGTGTGATCCGTAACGATGAGATGACGGTAGAGCAGATCGAACAATTAGCACCGACACACATCATAGTGTCGCCGGGACCGGGACGTCCTTCTAAGGCAGGTGTCTGTGAAGAGGTTATCAAATATTTTAACGGCAAAGTACCGATCCTTGGCGTATGTCTGGGACATCAGGCAATCTGTGAGGTGTACGGAGCGACCATAACATATGCCAAGAAATTGATGCATGGCAAGATGTCGGTGGCAGCGCTTGACACCGAATGCCCGGTTTTTGCGGGGATTGGAGAGACGGCAGAGGTCGCAAGATATCATTCGCTGATCGCTCAGAAAGAGACGATACCGGAATGCTTGCAGGTCATTGCTACGACGGACGATGGAGAAGTCATGGGAGTGAAACATAAAGAGGCACCAACGTACGGACTGCAGTTTCATCCGGAGTCGATCTTGACACCCAAAGGAATTGATATGTTAAAGAATTTTTTGAAACAGTAACAGGAAACAATACAGCAAAGTTTGTAAATAACGAGAAAGGAATGAGTGATCACTATGATTAAAGAGGCAATTAGCACATTAGTAGCAGGTGAGGATCTTACACCGGAGACAATGAAGCAGGTAATGGAAGAGATCATGACAGGTGAAGCAACCGATGCACAGAAAGCATCATTCCTAACAGCACTTGCTATCAAGGGTGAGACAATTGAAGAGATTACAGAGGCAGCCAAAGTTATGAGAAGTCATTGTGCTCCGTTTGACAATGATATGGATACGTTAGAAATTGTTGGTACCGGTGGAGACAGATCCAACACGATCAACATTTCTACACTGGCAGCATTGATCACGAGCGCAGCAGGCATCAAGACAACCAAACATGGTAACCGTGCAGCCTCCAGCAAATGTGGAACAGCAGATTGCCTCGAGGCGCTTGGCGTAAAGATTGATGGAGATGCAGAGGAGAGCTTACAGTCTCTTCGTGACAACAATTTCTGTTTCTTATTTGCGCAGAAATATCATCCGGCAATGCGCTTTGTTGGTGCAGTTCGCCGCGAGATCGGTATCCGCACAATGTTTAATATTTTGGGACCGCTTGCAAATCCGGCAAAAGCTAATATGCAGTTGATGGGTGTATGCGATGAAAACTTGGTAGAACCGTTGGCGCATGTATTAGTTAATCTCGGTGTGAAAAGTACGATGGTTGTCTATGGAATGGATTGTATTGATGAGATCTCCCTTAGTGCACCGACGAAAGTATGCGAATATCGAGATGGCAAGTACAAAACTTACGAGATCACGCCGGAACAGTTTGGTTTTACACGTTGCGAAAAGAGCGATCTCGTTGGTGGAGAACCACAGGAAAATGCACAGATCGTGCGTGATATTCTTGGCGGAGCCAAAGGACCGAAGACAGATGTTGTATTGTTAAATGCAGGTGCAGCGATTTATACAGCAACGGAGGGAATCACCTTTGAAGAGGGCATTGCCAAAGCCAAAGAGGTGCTTGAGAGCGGCGCAGCATTAGAGCAGTTACAGAAACTTACCGCCAAATAATCTGTCGACAATGTTTTTTGCGTGAAATGTTGCGATAGGAGTTGCATAGATACGATACTGCGTGTAAAATCGTGAGCGGACAGAAATAGGAGGACTTGCGTGAATATATTAGAAGAGATTGCTGCTAAGACAAGAGTAAGAGTGGCAGAAAATCAACAGAAAATAACGCTTGCGCAGATGAAAGAGCAGGCGCAGGCACTTAACGCTGATACCGGATTTCCGATGGAACAGGCACTTAAGGCTGAGGGGATATCCTTTATCTGTGAGGTGAAGAAAGCATCCCCATCCAAGGGTCTTATCGCAGAGGATTTTCCGTACCGGGAGATTGCGGCAGATTATGAAGAAGGTGGTGCAGCAGCGATTTCCGTGCTGACCGAACCCTATTATTTTCAGGGGAGCAATGAGTATTTGAAGGCGGTGCGTCAAACCGTCAGTATTCCGATACTGCGCAAGGATTTCACGGTTGATGAGTATATGATCTATGAGGCTAAGGTGATCGGTGCCGATGCGGTGCTTTTGATCTGTGCGATCCTTTCGGATGAAGAACTCTTACATTTTCGGGAGGTTGCGGATTCGCTAGGGCTGACATCTATCGTGGAAGCGCATGATGAGGAAGAAGTTCATCGTGCGATCAAGGCGGGGGCACGTGTGATCGGAGTAAATAACCGCGATCTTCGCAATTTTACAGTTGATATTCATAACAGCGTGCGGCTTCGCGCACAGGTGCCGAAGGATATTATATTTATTTCAGAAAGTGGTATCAAGACGGCACAGGATATTAAAGAATTGGAGCGCAACGCGGTAGATGGTGTGCTGATCGGAGAGACGCTGATGCGCGCTAAAGACCGTGTTCAGGCATTGCAGCAGCTCAAGATTCACTTGAAAATATGCGGTCTGCGCAGACCGGAAGATGTTGCTTATGCCAATGAAGTGCAGCCGGATTTTGCCGGGTTTGTGTTTGCACCGAGTAAACGGCAGGTGACCCGAGAGGAAGCGGCAGAGCTTGTCGAACAACTGGATCCACGCATTCATACAGTAGGAGTGTTCGTCGATCAGCCGGTGGACTTTATTGCAGAGCTTTTGGCGGCAGGGGTGATCGAATATGCACAGCTGCATGGCAGCGAAGATGCGGCGTATATTGAAGCACTTAGAAAACGCACTGCGCTGCTTGGCAAAACGGCAAAGATCATAAAGACGGTGAAAGTTGGATCCACTGCAGATTTGGAGAATATCTCCGAGATAGACTGTGAGTATTTGTTGTTAGATGCGTGGTCTAAGGAAGGCGAAGCAGCGGGCGGCAATGGACGCACGTTTGAATGGTCGCTGATCAAAGCACTGGAGAAACCATTTTTCTTGGCAGGGGGGATTACAGTGGATAATGTGCAGCAGGCGGTCAGAATGACTTCGCCGTATGGTATTGATGCCAGCAGCTGCATGGAGACAGAGGACTGCAAAGACCTTAATAAAATGAAAGCATTTGCGCAGGCGGTACGAGTGAACGAAACGAACAATTAGTTACGATTTAGGCGGTACGAGTGAACGAAACGTATAATTAGTTACGATTTAGGAGGATTACAATGAGTAAAGGAAGATTTGGACAGCATGGCGGGCAGTATATTCCCGAGACGCTGATGAATGAGATTCACCATTTGGAAGAGGCATATGAGCATTACAAAAACGATCCGGAGTTTGTCGAAGAGCTGGATACGCTCCTTCGGGAATATGCAGGCAGACCGTCACTTCTTTATTATGCAGAAAAGATGACGAGAGATCTGGGCGGTGCCAAAATATATTTTAAGCGTGAAGATTTGAATCATACAGGATCTCATAAGATCAACAACGTGCTCGGCCAGGCGCTGCTTGCTAAGAAGATGGGCAAGACACGTATTATCGCAGAGACGGGAGCCGGGCAGCATGGCGTGGCAGCAGCAACGGCGGCAGCATTGTTAGATCTGGATTGTGAGATCTTTATGGGTAAAGAAGATACGATCCGTCAGGCATTGAATGTATATCGTATGGAACTGTTGGGTGCCAAAGTGCATCCGGTAGAGAGTGGCACGATGACGCTTAAGGATGCCGTTAATGAATGTATGAGAGAGTGGGTCAGCCGTGTGGATGATACCCTGTATGTGCTTGGCTCGGTTATGGGACCGCATCCGTTTCCAACGATCGTGCGTGATTTCCAGAGCGTGATCAGTAAGGAAGCGAGAGCGCAGATATTGGAAAAAGAAGGAAAACTGCCGGATGTCGTTATGGCATGCGTTGGTGGTGGAAGTAATTCCATGGGTATGTTCTATGAATTTATCGGTGATGAATCGGTACGTTTGATCGGTTGTGAAGCTGCCGGGCTCGGTGTTGATACGGATCGGACCGCTGCGACGATGGCAACCGGAACCGAGGGAATCTTCCATGGTATGAAATCCTACTTCTGCCAGGATGAATTTGGACAGATCGCGCCGGTATATTCAATCTCAGCCGGTCTTGATTATCCGGGTGTAGGGCCGGAACATGCATATCTCAAAGACATTGGAAGAGCGGAATATGTTCCGGTAACTGATGAAGAAGCCGTGAATGCCTTTGAGTATATTGCCAAAGAAGAGGGCATTATCGCAGCAATCGAGAGTTCGCATGCAGTAGCACACCTGATGAAGATCGCACCGACGATGAGCAAAGATCAGATCATTATCTGCTGCCTGTCCGGCCGCGGAGACAAAGACGTAGCAGCAATTGCCAGATATAGGGGGATTGATTTACATGAATAGAATACAAAACGCATTTGATAACAAAAAAGCATTTATTGGATTTATTACAGCAGGAGATCCCAGTCTGGACAAGACCGAGGAGTTTATTTTGGAAATGGAAAAAGCGGGTGCAGCACTTGTAGAGATCGGAATTCCATTTTCGGACCCGATCGCAGAGGGCCCGGTTATACAGGAAGCCAATCTTCGTGCGTTGAGCGCAGGGTGCACGACAGATAAGATCTTTGATATGGTAGCAAAACTTCGGAAAAAGACACAGATCCCGTTAGCATTTATGGCATATGCAAATTCACTGTACAAATATGGATATGACCGTTTTTGCAAGAGATGTGCAGAAGTAGGGATCGATGGCTTGATCATTCCGGATATGCCTTTTGAAGAAAAAGGCGAACTGCAGGAATTTACTGGAAAATATGACTTGAAGTTGATCTCTCTGGTCGCACCGACTTCACAGGAGCGTATTCAGATGATCGCCAAAGAGGCAGAAGGATTCATCTATGTCGTATCTTCGCTCGGAGTAACCGGTGTGCGTGACACGATCACGACCGATGTAGGACAGATCGTTGATATGATCCGTCAGGTGACAGATGTGCCGACAGCAGTAGGTTTCGGCATTAATAAGCCGGAGCAGGTTCATCAGTATACACAGATTGCAGATGGAGCCATTGTCGGCAGTGCAATTGTTCGTCTTGTGGCACAATACGGAGAGCAGGCAGGACCAAAGATTTACGAGTATGTTTCGGAAATGGTCGGAGGTCTGGCAGAGTAATCGTGTCTGATCGAGTTTGAATAGTATCCGTAAGTCTGGGAAGCCTTATAAAATGGGGTTTCCCGTTTTTTGTGCTTGCAGAAAATCGAAAGGCTGTTTTTTGCCATATGATATATCGTTAAATTCACAAAAAATATTTTTCATGAAAAAAAGTTGCACAAAAAATGATTTATGATATAATAATGATAAGTAAATAGGAAAAGTGACTTGGAGGAATGAGCCATGATTATAGAGGTAAGAGCAAAAAACTGTTACGCATTTGAGGATGATATTACATTTTCAATGAAAGCAGATATGCGAAATAAAAAATTTGGAGCAAATGTTCACAAAGAGAATAATTTTAATGTCCTTAAAACGGTAGGAATATATGGACCAAACAATGCTGGTAAAACATGTCTAATTAAGTGCATTAGGGCAATAAGTAATGTACTTTTAAATAAGAAGAATGGACTGATGCCAAATATATTTACTGATAGTGATGTATGCGAGTTAGGCGTTACATTTATGGCATCTGGAAGAAAGTTTTCTTATGATTTTAAGTATGATGCTGAAAAAGAAGAATATATATATGAGTCATTTTCGGAGATATTTAAAGATCAGTACAACAACGAAAAGGAAGTTTGTTGGTTGAAAAAAGATACTGTCAGTGAAATATATGAGTGTATTGATGAATCTGTTCAGAATATGATTTCAGTTGTATCGAAGAATAATTTGCTATGCTATGTAGTAGATACAAGTAAATTTGAACATGTCAACGAGATGAAGCAGATTCTTGTCGGATTTGCAGAAAAAATTGATGTCATCAATATGAATAACATACCTATGCAACACACAATTGAACTCATGAAAAATAAGAATCAGTTACAGCAAAAGGTTGTTGAGTTTATAAAAAATGCAGACCTGTATATGGATAACTTTGAATATGTGGATATGGATAAGATACAACTGAAAACTGGAGAAGGGGATGAAAAGCCAGATGAGAAAGTGCTTGATATTCCGGAGAATATTATGGATCAGATTAGGTTAGTTTCCACATATAAAGGTGTTCATGTACCAAGTATGATGTTTGATTCCACAGGAACAAAGAAGATTGCAGCTATTGCCAGTTATGTAATTGAAGCACTTGAACAGGGCAGAATATTAGTGGTGGATGAGTTGGATAGCAGTATTCATTTTAAGCTTACAAGGGCGATTGTTGCGATGTTTAATAATGAATTAAATACAAGTGCACAGATGATATTTACAGTTCATGATATAAATCTCATGGACTGCAAGAGAATGTTCCGGAAGGAGCAGATTTGGTTTGTGCATAAAGATGAGGAAGGTGTATATGTATATTCACTTGCTGATTTTACTGCGCAGCAGGGAGTGAGGGATACGACGGATGTTATGGAAAAATATAGAAAAGGTGCACTTGGTGCTTTACCTGATCCTGAATTGATTAACTCTTTGCTTAGTATTAAAGGTAATGTAAAGGGGGATGATGCCGATGCCAAATAAACTCCCTAAGTTTTTGGATAATCACAAAATCTGCATTATCTGTGAAGGCAATGAGGAATTTGAATATCTAAAACGATTAAAAATTTTAAAAGTATGGAATGAGCAATATGATATTTCACTGGCAAATGCTGGTGGAAATGGTAATATCCCAGCGAGGTATCAGGACCGATATCAAAATGGAGCAGATGAACTTGTGCTTGTGTTCTGTGATACGGAAAAGAAACCTCACGAGCAATATAAGGACATTAAACGTAAAATTAATGAGTTTCATGGTGTGGATAGTGCAGCGAATGAAGTGATTATATTTGGTAATCCATGTACGATGCAGATTATATCTAAGCATTGGACCGATGAAAATCTGAAATCTCCAGCAAAACCAGTAAATGTTCCGTTGATAAAGGAATATACCGGAGTAGAAAATTACAAAGGAAGAGCAGACCAGATTCGGGAAGTTATGGAACATGTTACTGCGGAGAATTATAAAAATATGAGTCAGCGAGTGAGAAAGTTGGATTCAGATGATTCTGTTACTGGTAGCAGTAATTTTGGAAAGTTCATAAAGCTGTTTGAGAGTGATGACAGTGGGTGGATTGAGGAGATTAATGAACAAATAGAGTAGTATAAGGAGGATAAAAAGATTTGGAAAAAAATGGCAAGATTAAGAAAATAGGCTGTTTGGGTGCATATAGTTTTGTTCTGTTTCTATTTGCTTTTGACTGTCTTTATTTTTGGGTCAGTCAGAAACGGCAGGTTGTTCATTATAATAAACTTACAGAGTGTTTTTATGGCAAACATGTTACCTACTTGTCTGGCGTATATTTATGGGCGTATATATTTTTTATCCTTATGCCTGTTGTTTTCTTTATTTTTTGGAAAAAGAAAATACGAACCGTTGTTTTATTTGCATTGTTGTTTGTCCTGCATGTGGCTGTAGGGACTTCTTTTGTAATCTGGCTGGAAAGCATGGACAATGATGGAACATATGATGGTTTTGGTGATTTCTACCGTTATGAACAGCAAGAGCCAGGTGGGAATTGGGTATTATGTATACAGGAAGTGTATGTTTCTGGTTCAAATCCAGAGGAAAGCAAGCAACATAACATTATTTATGTCCAAACAGGATACAATACTTTGAAGCAGGTCAGGGAATACAAATTTGGACCAGCGGATTACGAAGTTTCCTGGAAAAACGACAGGGTGCAGATATTTCAGGAATTGTGGAATGAAGATAAACCAAACCATAGTCCGTATATAGATATTTATTATGATGAATGGAAAAGGTCGGGGGCAGACATTGACTGAGATGCGAGACATAACCACATATAGTGTGATACAAAGGTTTCATGATGCGGCAAGCGTTGTGAAACCTTTTTCTTTGCGTGGGTCCGTAATACGGCAGATATCGTGCAACTTTTTTCCTTTGGCGGGGCTCGCAATGCATATTGGCAAAACCGCAGAAAAAGAGTATACTGTAAATAATTATGTGCAGCTTTGTAAAGTCGAAGCTGTAACAAAGAATGTGTATATATGTGGGGATGTATATACTTGGGTGGCAAAACACGAGAGGAGCTATATGATAGCATATGAAAAAGCATATTAAATTGGAATGGGTTTACATTGCTGTGCTGGTTATCTCATTAATTTTGTCAATTGTTACAGGCATTCAGATCGCCGGTGAAGTGGTTAATGTGCGGCGCAACTTATCAGAGCAGAACATGGGCATGAACGCATTTGTCTATGGCAAATATATTGACTCTTATTTAACGAACAGAGTGGAACTGCTCAATACAATGGCAGACTGCATCGCGCAACTTCGCAGCACAGATCCTGATGATCTGCATACAGTTCTGGTAGGACAGAATGAATTTAGCAGAATATGCCTGTTAAACAACGAAGGAAAGAAAATCTGTGGGGCAAATTATGAGGTAGACAATCTTAAGGACAAGCCCTTTTATGATACGCTGATGCAAGGAAAAAATGTTGTAGCGCCGTCGATAGAGGTCGATACGGACGATAAGGAAGTATTGCGCTTTTATGCACCGGTTCAAAAGAACGGCAAGACAGTTATGACGATTACAGCAGGGATTTTGACACAGGAAATTAAGACTGTCTTGAATGAAGCGGATTACAAAGGAGACGGTGCACTCTGTATTGTCAACGGATTAGGCGATTATGTGCTTGGAGATAACGACTATGAATCCATGTTGAAAAATCGTGGTGGCAATCATTTCTCATACTTGAACAGCTGTCAGGTGTTAGATGGTGTCAGTTCGGTGGATGAATTAGAGGAACGTATGGAAAATCAGTTGATCGCATCAGTAGACTATCAGCATGCCGGAGTCAAATATTCGGCGCAGTACGTACCGCTTAGTGTTAACAATTGGTACGCTGTTACGACGATGCCGACGAAAAGCTTTGGCTCAACGGTCGATGTGGTTAGCACGGGTACGATAGTGTTAACCGTCATATCGGTGATCTTTATCTTGATATTTCTTGCTATGTCTGCATACATAATGGTACGCAATATTAAGCTTCGCACAGAAAACGAGCGACATAACATTTTAGAGCAGTGTGATCAGAGTGTATCGTTCCAGGTGACATTTCGTCCACACAAAATGGAGTTTTATGGTGATGTTAAGAGCATCATTGGAACAGAGATCGGCAAACTTTCCGGAGAAGCCGTGTATGATATATATGATTGGATCCATGAGGATGATTATTCTCTGAGAGGTCGCATGAGCAGCTTTTGGGAGGGAGAGGATACGAAATTTAATACAGAAGTACGTATCCGTAACATCAAAGGAAATTACAGATGGTATCGTATTGTCGGTATACTGGAACGTAATGAGTTTGGCGCTAATGAATCGTTCGTCGGTAAGATCGTCAATGTTGACGAAGAATTAAGCGAAGAGAAAGAGCTTGTTCAGCGGGCTGAGAATGATATGTTGACAGGTGTTCTCAACAAGAAGACAATGGAAAAACGTGTTTCTTTGATGCTCAAAAACCGTGGCGATAAATACGTTATTTTCTATATGGTCGACTTGGATAATTTTAAGAATGTTAACGATACGCTTGGTCATATTTATGGAGATCAGGCGATCGTAGAGACAGCGCAATGTCTTAATAAAGTATTTGCAAATCAGGATTGTATTGGCAGACTCGGCGGCGATGAGTTTGCAGTATGCGTATCCTATCAGGCATTTGATGAGCAGGGACTATTAGAGTTTATTGGCAAGAAAGCACAGGAAATCTGTGCAGGCAACCGTCGTACTTATACGGACAACGCATCCAGTGTATCGATCACGAGCAGTATTGGAGTAGCGTACGCACCGGATATGGGAGATAGCTTTACGGAGTTATATACACAAGCCGATTGTGCTCTGTATTATTCCAAAGCGAATGGAAAAGATCAGTATCATATCTATTCGCCGAAGGATGATAATTAATATACGGGGATAGAGATGATGGAAATGTAGCGACTCATTGTCCGGAGTTTCCGGACGATGAGGGGCATGGGAGAATAAGATGGATTATGTAATTTCTTATGAGGTGATGTCGATCGTGATACTGGCACTTATTTTGGTGTCCTATACGTGTCACAAATGGCTGGATATCAAGAGAAACCGAACGTTTAATTTACTGGTGATCATGACGATCTGTACGGTGATCGTGGATCTTATAGGACGTTCGTGCGTATATGTTGTAGGCAGCAATGCTCTATTTATGGCAACTGTAGTTGCCACTGTGGTAAATCTTAGTCTATATCAGGTTTGCCTGGTGTTTTATAAATACACACTAAATACGCTCGGATGTGCCAATGTATTTTATCAAGGTATCAGTGCAGTGTTTTTAGTGTTTAACCTGTTGGTTGATATTGCGTTATTGTCTAATCCGTGGACACATTTCTTTTTTGAATATAATGGGTTACATAAAGGACAATACCAGATTCATTATGGCATGGTAGTGTTATTGATCTGTGCAGAAATACTTATGCTGGCAGATGCATATTTCCTCTATCGATATCGTCATAAGATTGCAAAAGATCAGCTTCTTATTCTTACATGGACTGTTCCGATCATTATGGTAACGATGTATTTTCAATATATGACACCTACGCGCTGGAGACTTACTTACTTTATTTTGTCACTGCTCGTTATTGTGTACTATGTTACAATGCATATGTCGGATCAGCATTTGGAACAGAATATGCGCTGTTTTTCCCGTATCGGTTTTCGGAAAGTTGTTGAAGAGTACGAAAGATATCAGGATAATTTTGCTTGTGTATCGGTTAATATCCGTAATCTGTCCAGTATGATGAATATGTGTTCAGAGCAAGAGTTGTCGATAGTTCATAATCGTATTGCTTCTTATTTACAAAATACAACGAAAGCGCGTGGTGTGTATAAATTCCATAATTCCGAGTATGTTGTAGTATTTAAAACGTATAGTAAGGCGTGGGAGGCAGGTCGTTATTTGCTGCAGAGTATGCCGAAGGTACTCCGGATCAACGGACAAAATATTCCGGTCAGCTACGGGTTTTATATGATACAGTTCATCGATGCGGAGTATAATGCCGGTGATTTTTATCGGATCATGGAAGGATTGCGGCGTGTGACATTAGAACGGTCTGTTTCAGAGGAGGTACTTCGTTACGAGGGTGATATTAAGATTTTATTACAGAGAGAATTGTCAGCCGTCAGCAGATTGAACGAGATGACAAACGGAGATGAGTTTTTATTCCGATTTCAGCCGATTTATGACACGGAGGCAGGAGAGGTTGCCGGACTTGCAACCAAGGTTATGCTTACTATGCCGGACGGAGTCTATTTGGAAGAAAGTGATATATGGAGACTTGCCGAGAAAAATGGCAATGGCAATCGAATTACATTGTACTGCTTGGAGCGGGTGATAGGCTTTGCTGTGAAACATTATATTTTTGAACAGGGTATCAGGCATCTTCATATTAGTATGACAACGATGCAGATCAGTTCACAGGAAATGATCGAACAGTATTGCGATATATTGCTGTTTCATCAGATACGTCCGGAGCAGTTAGTTATTGAGATTAATGTCGATCAGGCGTTGCCGGAAAATATTCTGAACGAAAATATTCAGTATTTGCGCGATAAGGGGTTCGTTGTATTGTTGGATCAATTCGGTATGAATGTGTGCAACCTTAAAGATATGTTAGCGCTGCCGTTTGACATGGCGAAGTTTCATCAAAACATGACAAAACGTTTTATGCAGGATCGTCAGATGGAGCTAAAACATCTGGTACATATGCTGCGTAGACAGAATTGGCAGATTTTTCTGGATGGCGTAGATTACAGTATGCCGCTTGGTACGTTTCGGGAGATGGGCGTGACAGGCGTGCAGGGTGAGTCGATGACTCCGTATATGCAAGAAGATGAGTTGATTGACTGGCTCAGACGGAGAGGAGGGGATGTACATTATGAAAATGATACCTTATAATGTGCATTATGAGATCGGAGCTTCGTTGTTAATGATCTTGCTTTTGTGCTGTATTGTCGGCAAAAAGAGACTGTGCACGCGTTCCAACAATCTGTTTTTATGTAATGTATGTCTGTTGATCGTCGGAAATCTTATTGATGGGCTCTGTGGTATGATCAATAGCGGAATGATAACATGCAGTGTACATACACAACGTTTATGCAATGCGTTAGATGGCAGTATTTATTATCTGTTGATCGCAGTATACGTACTGTATTTCTTGAGTTTAGCGTATTTGACGAACTATCATGATAAGCATATATTTTCAATGAGCATTTTGATGGTGGTGCTTGCTGCGGTTTGCTTTGTACTTCCATTTTTACAGAGTAATTCTTGGAGCAATGGAAAGTATGTTTTTCATGGGATTCCGGTTTCCGGTATCACCGAAGGTATCACGGTGGTGTATGTGGTGATTGCCATGATCTATCTGCTCTTGTATGAAAAAAAGATGGGCAAGCAGAAGAAAGGTTTCTTTTTGCTTTGTAATATAGTGTTTGTTGGAGCAATTGGGCTGCAGCACATTGGAATCTTTTGCTGCCGCTTTGTGTATCCGATCTTGGCAGCTATCATCTTCGCGTATTTTTTGTTATTCCAGAGTCCGGATTTCTACATGGATCGTTTGACTTGGGCATTTAATCAGACAGCCTTTTTTGACATATTGCGGGAATGCGTACAATACCGGGAGCCGGCCAATTTTTTGCTGGTTCGTATTAACGAATACAATTCTTTGCTGCGTATACATCAGTATGAGAATCTGGCTCAGGTAAGAAGTAATATATCTGAAATACTGCGTGATACAGGGACAAAGCGGGAGGCAACGGTGTATCGCATTGGTGCCTCGACCTTTGCAGTCCATTGTCGAGACAAAGAGCAGATCAAGCGTCTGCATGAACTCTTTTTATCCTATCTGCCAAAACGGTGGGAGATTGAGGATGAAGTGATCAAAACGAACTATTGCTACTATTTGTTGGCATATGAAGGCGATGATACGTCTTTTGAAAAATTAGTGCAATGGATCCACTATGCAAGGTCTGATCACAAGTCGCATCATAAACAGGGAGAGTTGATCACTTTGCGTTATGATATTATGACAGAAATCGAACGACAGAGAGAAGTGCTGCGTTATATCGAAGAAGCAATATTAGATCAAAGAATGGAAATTCATATGCAGCCGGTATATTCATTGGAACAGGATAAGATCACTTCGCTAGAGGTGCTTAGCAGAATGAAAGATCAGGAAGGCAACTTTATCAATCCGGAATATTTCATTCGTGTTGCGGAAGAGAATCACTGTATTTTGAAATTAGGTGAGCTGATCTTCCGGCGTGCCTGTATTTTTGCCAGTCAAAATCATATTTTTGATTATGGGATCGAATATATGAATGTTAATATTTCGCCGGGACAATGTCAGTACGAGCGGTTGACAGAGGATTTTGTTAAGATCGCTGCAGAATATGACATTCCGGTGGAACGGATCCATTTGGAGATTACAGAGAGTGAATTTCAGGATCCTCAAGCGGTAGAGCGTACGTTAGACAGGCTTCGAAAGTTTGGCATGCAGGTGGCATTAGACGATTTCGGAACAGGCTGTTCTACTCTTTTGAGTATTTTGGAGCTGCCAATCGACTATGTAAAGATTGATAAAAGTCTGGTATGGTCTTATGGCGAAGGCGGCAATCAGTTTTTGGATGATCTGATGCCGGTCATCAAAAATGAGGGTAAGAAAGTTATTGCAGAGGGAATTGAGACGGAAGAACATATTGAAATATTTAGGCGGCTGCAGGGGGATTATCTACAGGGATATTATTATTCAAAACCGTTACCGGAGCATGAATTTGTAAAGTATGTACGTGAGTTTAATCATGTATAGACGGTTGATGCAGATAGAACTTTGATAGTGTTATCCTATGGATGAAGAGTTATGATCATGGAGGACAGAAAATATGACAAAAAATGTATTGGCGTTTGATCTTGGGGCAAGTAGCGGGCGTGGTATGCTGGCACGGTTTGACGGTGAGAAGATCACCTTGGAGGAGGTACACCGTTTTCCGCATAATTTCAGCATGTTAAACGGTCATGCCTACTGGAATTTACTGCATTTAATGGATGAGATGAAGAATGGACTGCGTAAAAGTGGCAAAGATCTGTCCGGTGTCGGCTTTGACACTTGGGGCGTGGACTGTGGCTTTTTGTCGCGGGAAGGAGATCTGCTTGCTATGCCGGGCAGTTACCGCGATCCGGGACTGGATGACGCCAATATGAGAGAGGCACTGATCGCACTGCATCCAAATGGACAGACCGGAGAGTCAACGATCGGTGCACTGGAAGCGGCTGTTTTGGATGGCGAAAAATATGCATTTGGACAGACCGGAATTGCCAGTTTGGCATATAATACGATTTATAAATTATATTATATGAAGAAGCACATGCCTTCCATCTTAGAACAGACGGACACGATCCTAATGATGCCTAACCTGATCGAATATTTATTTTCCGGTGTGAAACATACGGAATATTCAATTGCCTCGACATCACAGCTCTATAATATGGAGCAAAAATGCTGGGCAAAGCCATTGCTCGACAAACTGCAGTTTGATCCGGGCTGGTTTACAGAGGTGGATCTTGCAGGGCGGGATCTGGGAACTCTGCGTACAGATGTTGCGAAAGAGACAAAACAGCAGGATCTGCATATTATATCCGCACCGGGACACGATACTGCGTGTGCGGTGGCGGCGGTTCCGGCAAAGGAAGAACAGTATACATTTTTGTCCAGCGGCACATGGTCTTTGATGGGTATTTCCTCGAAGACGATGCTTACAGGGGATAACATTATACGCGACAAGATCTCCAATGAGGGAACGAGCGATGGCGGTTATCGTCCAACGGTAAATATTATCGGCTTGTGGATGCAGCAGGAGATCAGACGTAATTTCGCGGCAGAAGGCAGAGAGTATACATTTCCGCAGCTGGCAGAACTTGCGGCCAAGGAGAAGCCGTTGCAAAGCTTTATAAGACCGGATGATTTTATGCAGCCGGGAGACTATCCGGCTAAGATTCGGGAATACTGTAAGCAGACCGGGCAGCCGGTACCGCAGACAGATGGTGCCTTGGTTCGCTGCATTTTGGAGAGCCTGGCACTCAAATACAAGCAGACGTATTTGTCCCTGAAACCATATATTACGTGGGAAGAAAAGTTATATATTGTAGGCGGTGGCGTGCAGAACGAGTTGTTAAATCAATATACAGCAAATGCACTTGGCATTCCGGTAATTACCGGGGCGAGCGAAGCCACAGCCGTTGGCAATGTCATGGCACAGTTTAAGGCACTTAACTGTTATGACACGGCACAGCAAAAATGTGATATACTGGCTGCGTCGTTTGACACGAAAACGTATTTGCCGCAGGAGCAGGAAGCTTGGCAGGAAGCATATGGCAAATTTGAACAATTGATGGAGGACTAGAATGGAGACAAGATTAAAGACAGCAGAAGATTTTACAATCCCGAAAGCGTATACCTTACAGAAGGCAGAGTATGTGAAAGAGCTTGACAGTTTTGCGTTGGTGTTAAAACATAATTTGAGTGGCGCGCGAATTTTGGTATTCAGCAATGAGGATGACAATAAAGTATTCAGTATTGGTTTTCGTACACCGCCAAAGGATTCGACCGGCGTTCCACATATCATTGAGCATACGGTATTGTGCGGATCCAAGCATTTCCCGGCCAAAGACCCTTTTGTAGAGTTGGTAAAGGGCTCGCTCAATACGTTCCTAAATGCCGTGACCTATCCGGACAAGACATTATATCCGATTGCAAGCTGCAACGACAAAGATTTTCAGAATCTGATGCATGTATATATGGACGCCGTATTTTATCCAAATATATACGAGCATGAGGAAATCTTTAAGCAGGAAGGCTGGCATTATGAATTAGAGTCTCCGGAGGATGACATTACGTATAATGGTGTTGTATATAATGAGATGAAAGGTGCATTTTCATCGGAAGAAAGCGTGTTAGAGCGTTTTGTAATGAATAGTTTATTCCCGGATAATACGTATGGCAATGAGTCCGGTGGTGATCCGCGCGACATTCCGAATCTGACGTATGAAGATTATCTGGACTTTCATAGAAAGTATTATCATCCGGTCAACAGCTATATCTATCTCTATGGAGATATGGATGTCACAGAGCGCTTAGAGTGGATGGACGCTAATTACTTAAGCAATTTTCCGGCGATCACGATCGATTCGCAGATCCCGCTGCAAAAGCCATTTGCTGAGCACAAAGTGTTGGAAAAGAAATATGCAGTGGCTCAGGACGCAGATTGCAGTGAGAAACATTATTATGCTTATGGTGCGGCGCTTGACATTACATTGGATGTCAATACGTGCAAAGCGTTCGACGTATTGTCTTATGTGTTAGCACAACAGCCGGGCGCACCGCTCAAGCAGGCATTATTGGATGCAGGTATCGGTACAGACGTAGACGTGGATTTCTGCGACATTATGCGTCAAAGTACCTTTTCGGTTTATACCAAAAACGCAAAACCGGGTCTGCGTGATAAATTTGCAGAGGTGCTACGGGCAACATTGCAGCAGCAGGTAGATCAGGGGATCAACCGCAAAGATTTGGAAGCGGCGATCAACGGTATGGAGTTTAAAGACAAAGAAGCGGATTTTGGTTCTTATCCAAAGGGATTGCTGTATGGAATGAAGCTGCTTCGTACATGGCTCTATGACGATGAGATGCCGTATGATGCTTTGCAGTATGAGGGCTGCTATACCTTTTTGAGAGAGCAGATCGGAACCGGATATTATGAGCAATTGATCCAGAAGTATCTGTTAGACAATGAGCATGCAGTGTGGGTGGAGATGATTCCGGAACCGGGACTTTCCATTCGCTTAGAGCAGGAAACAGCTCAAAAACTGCAGGAATATAAAGATTCTCTAAATGAGGAGCAGATCACACAGTTGATCGAGCAGACGAAAGCGCTGAAACGTTATCAGGAAGAGCCATCTCCAAAGGAAGTGCTTGAAATGATCCCAATGTTGTCCAGAGAGGACATCAAAAAGACGATTCAGCCACTGCATAATACGATGAAAGAATTGCATGGTGTGCAGACCTTGCATCATGAGATCCATACCAACAATATTGTATATCTGCAAATGTTGTTTGATGCAGATGCGTGCAAAGATTATATGCCGCAGATGAGCTTTTTGACAACATTGTTAGGTTATATGGATACGAAAGAGCACAATTACCGCGAGTTTGATACGGAAACCAACTTTTATACCGGTGGTATTTCCACGGATGTGGGAGTATACTGCGAGGCAGGTAAGAGTGACGTATATAGTGTGAAGTTCTCCGTAACGACAAAAGTGCTTACTGACAAGTTAGCGAATGCACTGCGGCTGATCGAAGAGATGTTATTTGATACCTCTTTTGATGATGAAAAGCATCTTCGTGAGGTAGTTGCAGAAAGCCGCTCCCGTTTGAAAGTGCAGTTGATGGCGAGCGGACATCAGGCGGCAGCGGGAAGAGCGATGGCAGCAGTGTCTGAGAGTTCTTATGTCAACGACCGTGCGGTTGGTATGGGATATTATCAATATCTGGTACAGTTAGATGAGCATTTTGAAGAAGAAAAGGAGCGATTGATCACAGGCTGCAGACAGTTGCTGCATATGCTTCTTCGCAAAGATAATATGTTGATCTCCATCACGGGTGGAGAAGAAGAGTATCGTGCTTTGGAGCAAGAGATCGGTTCATTCTTAGAGCGCATTGATGCGTTCCAAGCTGCGGATAGCAAAGCATCTAACGCTGTCTTGTCTGTATTTGGTGGTGAGCGAAAACGTGTTTCGGAGGCGTTTTCCACACCGGCAGAGATTCAGTATGTTGCGATCGCCGGCAAGTTTGATAATGTCAAAGAAGTCAATAACGGCGCTTTACAGGTAGTGCGTCACTTGCTAAATTACGATTATCTCTGGAATCAAGTCCGGGTGAAAGGTGGCGCTTACGGTGTAGGATGCCGCTTTAACAGGGAGCGGGAGGGATATTTCACATCATACCGCGATCCAAATCTGTCAGCAACGTTAGAGGTGTATCGCCATGCAGCAGAGTATTTGGAACAGTATGATGCGAAAGAGCGTGAAGTAACCAAAACGATCATCGGTACGATCAGTGGTATTGATACACCGCTCACACCATATATGAAGGGAAAACGTTCTTTGTCTGCATATTTGACCAATGTGACCGAAGAAATGATGCAGAAACAGCGTGATCAGGTGCTTAACTGCGATATAGAGGATATTCGACAGACAGCAGACGTTGTGCGAGAAGTGATCCGTGATGGCGTGATCTGTGTGATCGGTAATGAGAAGAAAATTGCCGAGGAAGAGAAGCTGTTTGAGAGCATAGAGCCATTGCAGTAAGAGAGCTTTGCTTGAGAGCATAGAGCCATTGCATAAGAGAACTTTGCTTGAGAGCATAGAGTCGTTGCAGTAGGAAACTTAAGAGAGCAGGAGCAGTGTGCTGAAAGGCGAAACTGTTCGGAAATACAGCCGAAATGACTCGTTTTGAGAGGCTGCCGAAAGTACATACCATAGAAAGAGAGGACAAGATGAACAATTATAAATCAGGGTTTGTTACTTTGATCGGAAGACCAAATGTTGGAAAATCAACATTGATGAATCGGTTGATCGGACAGAAAATCGCGATCACCTCCAACAAACCACAGACAACGCGCAATCGGATTCAGACTGTCTATACGTGCGATGAGGGGCAGATCATATTTTTGGACACACCGGGTATTCATAAGGCGAAAAATAAACTGGGCGAATACATGGTGTCCGTTGCCGAACGCACTTTGAAAGAAGTAGATGTGATTCTGTGGCTGGTTGAGCCGAGTACGTTTATTGGTGCCGGTGAGCAGCATATTGCAGAGCAGTTGCGCAGCGTAAAGACGCCGGTATTTTTGGTCATTAATAAGATCGATACCGTTGAGAAAGCGGAAATTCTTAAATTCATTGCGGCATACAAAGATATTGTGGATTTTGCGGAAATTATTCCGGTATCTGCGCTCAAAGGAGAAAATACGGATGATCTGTTGCAGGCAATGATGAAATATCTGCCCACAGGGCCGCAATATTATGATGAGGACACGATCACGGATCAGCCGGAGCGACAGATTGTTGCGGAAATGATCCGAGAGAAAGCACTGCGCAATTTGAGCGATGAGATTCCGCATGGCATTGCCGTTGCAATAGATCGGATGCACGAGCGTCCGAATGGCGGTATTATTGATATCGATGCGACGATCGTATGCGAGCGCAATTCACATAAGGGAATCATTATTGGTAAACAGGGTGCCATGCTCAAAAAGATTGGATCACAGGCACGTGCCGATATGGAAGCTTTGCTGGACTGCAAAGTGAACCTAAAATTGTGGGTTAAAGTCAAAAAAGATTGGCGAGACAGTGATTTCCTGATTAAAAATTTTGGCTATCGAAAGACAGATTACGAAGATCTTTAGGCAGAAACTTCGGTCGGTGTAAGAGTGATTACGTGGACTTTTCGGCAGAAAGTTCGATCGATGTAAGAGTGATTACGTGGACTTTTCGGCAGAAAGTTCGATCAATGTAAGAGTGATTACGTGGACTTTTCGGCAGAAAGTTCGGTTGATGTAAGAGTGATTACGAGATTCTTTTCGACTTATTAGCAAGTCGAAATCTCTTGGGACGGCAATAGTTTCCAGAATAGAGAGCCCATGAAATCACCATGCTAATAGAAAGACTTAAGAAAGGCATGGTGAGAAGATGGAGTACCAAGAGCAATGGGAGCAATTTGAAGAAACAGGAAAAGTAGCAGATTATTTGGCATATTGCAGACAAGCAGGACAGATGAGTGCCGGAAATATAATGGATGGCAGTGCATTAGGGATGGCAGTGGCCGAAAATGTCATGTGGAGTGGCAGTGTGAGAAACGCCGGCGCGCAAAATTTGGAGCGCACAGAAGATGGAATACCACAGGAGGGAACAAGGCATGCGGGAGACCATAACGGTGACAGGAATGATCTTACAGACATCACCGCTGAAAGAGTACGATAGAAGAGTAGAAATACTCACCAAAGAATTGGGAAGAATATCTGCATTTGCACAGGGCGCGAGAAGACCAAACAGCGCCCTGTCTGCCTGTACAATTCTTTTTACCTTTGGTACCTTTACGCTCTATCCCGGCAGAGATTCTTACCGCCTGCAGAGTGGCTCCATTCAGACGCAGTTTGGAGAATTGGCACAGGATTACGATGCATTATGTTATTGTTCCTATTTTGGAGAAATGGCGCGATATTTCACCAGAGAAGGTGTGGAAGCTTCTAGGGAGCTTATGTTATTATACGTCACACTGCGCGCTGTCATGCATGGCAAAATGACACTTCCACTCGTTCGCGTGATCTATGAACTGCGTCTTATGTTGATCGAGGGCGAGATGGTGGAATTATTTCAATGTCTGCATTGCGGGACGAAAGAAGTCAATACCGTTTATTTGCAAGCGGGGGGATTGCTTTGTCCGGCATGCGCTGCCAAGGATAAAACAACAAAAGATGCCTATCCGTTACAGTTAAGCTCCGATGCACTCTATACGCTGCAATACATATTGACCAGCGAATGGGGCAAACTTTATGCGTTCGGGGTGTCTGAGGAGGTTTTGCGCGAACTCACACATTTTATGAAACGTTATCTTGGTAGATATCTGCCACATCAATTCAAATCAGAAGCATTTCTTAAATAAATCTTAAACAGAATGTGACGTTACAGATTAAGGGGAAAATGATCCTGTCAGACGTTGATCTGACGATGGAGGAGGGCAGGATCTATGGATTCTTACTTGCAATAATTGTCTTGAGATGGTATATTTTTGTATTAGAATGTGCTTGCCGTGTATTAAGCCGGATGGCAGAATTCATGAGGGAGCATGACGCAATATACAGGAAAGAGGTTTCATTATGGAAAAGACTATGGACAAGATTGTGGCATTGGCAAAAGCAAGAGGATTTATTTATCCGGGTTCAGAAATATACGGCGGACTTGCGAATACATGGGATTACGGTAACTTAGGCGTTGAGCTTAAGAATAATGTAAAGCAGGCTTGGTGGAAGAAATTTATTCGTGAAAATCCTTACAATGTAGGTATTGACTGCGCGATTCTGATGAATCCTCAGACATGGGTAGCATCCGGTCATTTGGGAAGCTTCTCCGATCCGTTGATGGATTGTAAAGAGTGTCATGAGCGTTTCCGTGCAGATAAGGTTATCGAGGACTATATGGCAGATAACGGCATTGCAATCGAAGGCAGTGTAGATGCATGGTCCAATGAGCAGATGGAAAATTACATCAAAGAGAAAGAAATTTGCTGCCCAAGCTGTGGCAAGAAGAACTTTACGGAGATCCGTCAGTTCAACCTGATGTTTAAGACATTCCAGGGCGTTACTGAGGATGCGAAGAATACCGTATATCTTCGTCCGGAGACAGCACAGGGTATTTTCGTAAACTTTAAGAATGTACAGCGTACATCCCGTAAGAAGATCCCATTTGGTATCGGACAGATCGGAAAGTCTTTCCGTAACGAGATCACACCGGGTAACTTTACATTCCGTACACGTGAGTTTGAGCAGATGGAGCTTGAGTTCTTCTGTGAGCCGGATACGGATCTGGAGTGGTTTGCATATTGGAAAGAGTTCTGTATTAACTGGCTGAAATCTCTTGGCATGAAAGAAGAAGAGATGCGTGTAAGAGATCACGAGAAAGAGGAGCTTTCTTTCTATAGTAAGGCAACGACCGATATTGAGTTCCTGTTCCCATTTGGATGGGGCGAGCTTTGGGGTATCGCAGATCGTACGGATTACGACTTGACACAGCATCAGAATGTATCCAAAGAGGATATGTCTTACTTTGATGATGCGAAGGGCGAGAAATATATTCCATATGTTATTGAGCCATCATTGGGTGCTGATCGTGTGGTACTGGCATTCTTGTGTGGTGCATACGATGAAGAAAATATCGGTACAGAGGAGAAACCGGATGTGCGTACAGTACTTCATTTCCATCCGGCTTTGGCACCGGTTAAGATCGGTGTACTTCCGCTTTCTAAGAAGCTTAGCGAGTCTGCGACAAAGATTTATGAAGAGCTTTCTAAGACTTATAACTGCGAATTTGATGATCGTGGAAACATTGGTAAGAGATATCGCCGTCAGGATGAGATCGGAACACCATTCTGCATTACTTATGATTTTGATTCTGAGGAAGATGGAGCAGTTACTGTTCGTGACCGTGACACGATGGAGCAGGAGCGCGTGAAGATTGCAGATCTTCCGGCATATTTTGCAGACAAATTTGAGTTTTAAGGACTACAATCGTTAAAGATGTTTTGGTGAATGGATCGAAGTCCTGATAAATATAAGGGCAGCGTAAGTATCGCTGCCCCCTTTTTTATAAATATCGAAGTATGATACAGGAGAAACGGAGGTTTGCTATGAGTAAAACGTATTATGATACGCCGCTGTGGGACAGTTCACTGTCCATAGAGGAACGCTTGGATTATTTGCTGTCAGAGATGACCTTGGAGGAAAAGATACAGAGTATGGGAACCGGCAATCCCGAGATCGAACGGCTGGGCGTTCCGGCCTTTCAAGTAGGTGGAGAAGCTGCACATGGCGTGCAGGCGCGTCATGATCAAGAATTTGATGTTCATGAGCCGGATCTCACAACGATTTTTCAAAATCCTATTGGCATGAGTGCTTCGTTTGATGAAGAGTTGATCCGGAAAGCAGGAAAAGTTGTCGGAACAGAGGTGAGAGGACTGTATTCCAGAGAACACGAAGGCATTCTTAGTGTGTGGGCACCTACGATTGATATGGAGCGCGACCCACGTTGGGGTCGTACGGAAGAAGCATATGGAGAGGATCCGTTGCTGACCGGAAAAATGGCAGGAGCCTATGTCGAGGGGTTGCAGGGAGAGGATGATCAATATCTGCTTACGGCGGCAACCTTGAAACATTTTTATGCCAATAATGTGGAGGATGGGCGTGTTTGGAAGTCTTCGACCATTTCTCCAAGAAATAAATGGGAGTATTATTTGGAACCATTTCGTCAGGTGATCAAAGAGCATGGGGCAGAGGCGTTGATGACTGCATATAATGAGATTAACGGCGTGCCGGGAATGCTCAATCCGGAAGTGCAAAGAATCCTAAAAGATCAGTGGGGACTGCATCATGTCGTATGTGATGGTGCAGATGTTTCACAGACAGTGGATTTCCATCACTACTATGCAACACATGCAGATACGATCGTAGGAGGTTTAGCTGCCGGTATTGATTGTTTCACAGACAGCGAAGAAATGGTTTGGAACGCAGTGCGTGAGGCATTGGAAGATGGCAAGATCACGCCAGATGATCTGACGCCGGCACTTCGCTGCCATTATGGAACGCTGATCCGCTTGGGATTTTTTGATGCCAAAGGGGAGAATCCTTATGCATCCGTAGGGATGAAAGATGTTGGCACCAAAGCAAATCAGGCAGTCAGCCGAAAGATGGCGACAGAGGGAGTGGTGCTTCTTCAAAATAAACAAATGCTGCCACTCGACCCGGAAGAAGATATCGCAGTGATCGGACCATTGGCAGACGTATGGTACAAAGACTGGTATTCCGGAATACCGCCGTATTTCGTCACACCGCTAGATGGAATAAGAAGTCAGAGCAATGTGGCATTTGAACGTGCGGCATTACAGGCACATATTGGTATGGCAGATGGCAGCTATCTTGGCGTAGACAATGGCGGTGTAGTCTGTCGTGCAGATTTCGAGCATGCGGCACTCTTTGAATTGGAATGCTGGGACGATGAGCAGGTGACGATCCGTTTTGTGGAGAACGGTAAGTTGCTTACAGTGGAAGATGATTTTGCAAAAGGACAGGAAGGACTTGTCACAGCCAGCAAAGATGAGCCGTTTGGGTGGTTTGTTAAAGAAATTTTCCATCTTACGAATGTACAGACGGCAGAAGCTGCTATTACAGAACAGCATGGTATTTGTGCGGATGTCAGCATTAGTGCATGGAATGGAGCGGCACTTTGCTTTGATGAACTTGGGCGTTTGAGCGTAGCAAAGAGAAAGGATCAAGTGCTAGATGACCGCATCGGCGTAGCCGGTACAACGGATCAGCATAGTGTGGAGCAGACCGCCGGACTGCCGATCGTGATCGAACGGGTACGCAGTGGGCTTCAGGAAGCCAAAAAGCTTGCGGCATGTTCCGGCAAGGTGGTATTGGTTCTGGGAGCAAATCCAATGATCAACGGGAAAGAGGAGATTGACCGTAAAGATCTTAATTTACCGCCATATCAGAGCCGCCTTCTCAAAGAGATCACGGATGTCAATCCAAATGTTGTGCTGGTGCTGATAAGCAGTGTGCCATTTGCCTTGGACTGGGCAGCGAAGAATGTTCCGGCTATTCTGATCAGTGCAACCGGAAGCATGGAGATTGGCAACGCACTTGCAGATATATTGTTTGGTCAAGAAAGCCCGGCAGGACGTCTGCCAATGACGTGGTATTCTGAAAAAGCGGAATTGCCGGATATGGATGATTATGACATTATACAAGGGGAACGTACCTATCAGTACTACAACGGCAAGCCGGTTTACGCATTTGGACATGGTTTAACATACGGAGAGATCCGCTATGAAAAGATGACTGTCAGTCGTGACATGGCAGAATTGTTTGTCAATGTAACAATTAGTAATAATGGTAGATATACTACGGACGAAGTTGTACAGATTTACGGACACAAAGTGCAGTCGGCTGTCAAACGTCCGCATAGACAACTTATTGATTTTAGGCGCGTTAAGCAGATCAGACCGGGTGAAAAGCGTACAGTAACGTTCCATATCCCACAGGATCGCATGAAATATTTCGATGTAATCAGCCGTGAAATGGTATTGGAAGACGGAATGTACGAAATCTATGCCGGGGCATCCAGCGCAAATCTGCCGCTGCGGCAGGAGATTTCTTTGCGGGGAGTCACCCGTGGTGTTCGTCACGTTGGAGAACCGATTTATGCAGAGTATTTCGACACATCGTCAAATGTGGAACTGATTGAAGGAAATCCGATTGCGTCAAGGACAGATGTATGGATTCCGGCAGGAGATGTCAGCCTTGCCACACCGGATCGCCGAGATCGCGAAATGACATTGACGTTTGCTGACACAGAGCTGCCAACAGGAAAAAATAATGAAATCTGTGTGACGGTGCAGGAATGGCCGGAACGTAAAGCACCTTGGGTGGTTCGTGCATTAGTTGATGGACAGGAAATAGCAGTGTTCCAAAGTGGTACGCACTTAACGCGGCGAAATACCGGGGAAGAACTCGGAACAGCGGAGCAGACTGCAGGAAAGCTTGGCGAAGAGTGTTCTTCAGCGGAGCAGGCAGCAGGAAATCTTGGCGAAGAGTGTTCTTCAGCGGAGCAGGCAGCAGAAATGGCAAGACACTTAAATGGAAAATGTGTTTCTTATACTGCGTATACCAAGGGAGTGAAGCTTCCTGTTGATCTGCATAAAACATGCGAATTAACGTTGCAGGTATCCGGTGACGTCGCGATTCGCAGCGTGGTTTTACAGCCGGAAACCATAAAAGGAAATGACTATTTTAAGTAGTAGGAGGAGTAAAAAAATTATGGAAGAAACAGGAATGAACTATTTATGGAGTGCGCGTAAGCGCAATGCATTAGGTCTGCCTTGGACATTCACAAAGTATGCATTTACAGAAGATCGTTTGTTTGTGACAACAGGATTATTGAAAACAGTGGAGGACGAGGTGCGTTTATATCGTATTTTGGATATATCGTTATCTCGCACGCTGCTGCAGAAAATTTTTGGCATGGGAACGATTGCAATATCATCAGCGGATAAGACTATGGGTAATTTTAATTTGGTCAACGTCAAAAATCCGGTACAGGTCAAGGAACAGCTTTCTAAATTGATCGAAGAAAACCGTGACAAAAAACGTGTTACGAACCGTGAATATATGCATGACGATCTCGAAGACGATGATGAGCAATAATCGGAGGCTGACGTGTAACAACAGATCATAAGAATTTTATGAAAAAAGACAAAAAAAGACGGATTTTATCAAAAAAGGTCTTTTCATAATGACAGCAAGTATGTTATACTAAGCAGTAGCGATAAAGTGAACTATGGGCAAATTCTGCCCATTCGCAACAAATATTATATTAGGAGGTAACTTGACAATGGCAAACAAATGGGTCTATATGTTTAGCGAAGGCGACATGACTATGCGTAACTTGCTTGGTGGTAAGGGTGCTAACCTTGCTGAGATGACAAGCATTCTTGGTGCAGACGTAATCCCTCAGGGATTCACTGTTACAACTGAGGCATGTACACAGTACTATGAGGATGGCCGTAAGATCAACGATGAGATCATGGCACAGATCATGGACGGTGTTAAGAAGATGGAAGAGATCAACGGAAAGAAATTCGGTGATGCTCAGAATCCATTGTTAGTATCGGTTCGTTCTGGTGCTCGTGCTTCTATGCCTGGTATGATGGATACAATCCTTAACCTTGGTTTGAATGATGATGTAGTAGCATCCATGATCGCTGGTAACCCAGATCCAACATTCGAGCGTTTTGTATATGATTCATACAGACGTTTCATCCAGATGTTCTCTGATGTCGTAATGGAAGTTGGTAAGAAATATTTCGAGCAGCTCATTGACAAGATGAAAGAAGAGAAAGGTGTTCAGTACGACGTTGAGTTGACAGCAGCAGATCTTAAGACGCTGGCTGAGCAGTTCAAAGCTGAGTACAAGAACCAGTTAGGAACAGATTTCCCATCTGATCCGGTAGAGCAGATGAAATTAGCAGTAGAGGCAGTATTCCGTTCATGGGACAACCCTCGTGCAAATGTATATCGTCGTGATAACGATATCCCTTATTCTTGGGGTACAGCAGTTAACGTAATGCCTATGGTATTCGGTAACTTGAACGATGAGTCTGGTACAGGTGTTGCATTTACTCGTGACCCTGCAACAGGTGAGAACAAGTTGATGGGTGAGTTCTTGAAGAACGCACAGGGTGAAGATGTAGTAGCCGGTGTTCGTACTCCAATGCCAATCGCTCAGATGGAGCAGGAGTTCCCAGAGGCTTATAAGAAATTCTTAGAGGTATGTGAGACACTTGAGAATCACTACCATGATATGCAGGATATGGAGTTTACGATCGAGAACAAGAAGCTTTACATGCTTCAGTGCCGTAATGGTAAGAGAACAGCTCCAGCTGCTTTGAAGATCGCTTGCGATTTAGTAGATGAAGGACATAAGACAGAGGAAGAAGCAGTAGCAATGATCGATCCTCGTAACTTGGATACACTGCTTCATCCACAGTTCGATGCTGCAGCACTTAAGGCTGCTACACCAATCGGAAAAGGTTTAGGAGCTTCTCCTGGAGCTGCTTGCGGTAAGGTTGTATTTACAGCAGAAGATGCTGAAGAGTGGAACGCTCGTGGAGAGAAAGTCGTATTAGTTCGTCTTGAGACTTCTCCAGAAGATATTACAGGTATGAAGGCATCCCAGGGTATCCTGACAGTTCGTGGTGGTATGACATCTCATGCAGCCGTAGTTGCTCGTGGTATGGGTACATGCTGTGTATCCGGTTGTGGCGATATCAACATGGATGAGGAGAACAAGAAGTTCACATTGGCTGGACAGACATTCACAGAGGGATCCGAAATCTCTATCGATGGTACAACAGGTAACATCTATGCAGGCTTGATTCCTACTGTAGATGCTCAGATCGCTGGTGAGTTTGGCCGCGTTATGGAGTGGGCTGACAAGTTCAGAACATTGAAGGTTCGTACAAACGCTGATACACCTGCAGATGCTAAGAAAGCTCGTGAGCTTGGTGCTGAGGGTATTGGTCTTTGCCGTACAGAGCATATGTTCTTCGAGGAAGACAGAATTGCTGCATTCCGTGAGATGATCTGCTCTGATACTGTAGAAGAGAGAGAAGCTGCATTGGAGAAGATTCTTCCATATCAGCAGTCTGACTTCAAGGCTCTTTATGAAGCACTTGAGGGTAACCCTGTAACAATCCGTTTCTTGGACCCACCTTTGCATGAGTTCGTTCCTACAGAGGAAGCTGACATCAAGAAACTTGCTGATGCACAGGGCAAGAGCGTAGATGAGATCAAGGCTATCATCGACAGCCTGCATGAGTTCAACCCAATGATGGGTCATCGTGGATGCCGTCTTGCAGTCACATATCCTGAGATTGCTAAGATGCAGACAAAGGCTGTTATCCGTGCAGCAATCGAAGTTCAGAAAGCACATGCTGACTGGGCAGTTAAGCCGGAGATCATGATTCCTCTTGTATGTGAAGTAAAAGAGTTGAAATATGTTAAGAAGATAGTAGTAGAGACAGCTGATGCTGAGATCGCTGCTGCAGGCGTTAAGCTTGACTATGAAGTTGGTACAATGATCGAGATCCCTCGTGCAGCACTTACTGCAGATGAGATCGCTGCAGAGGCAGACTTCTTCTGCTTCGGTACTAACGATTTGACACAGATGACATACGGATTCTCTCGTGATGATGCTGGTAAGTTCTTAGATGCTTACTATGATGCTAAGATCTTCGAGAACGATCCATTTGCTAAGCTTGACCAGACTGGTGTTGGTAAGTTGATGGAGACAGCTATCAAGTTAGGTAAGCCGGTAAACAACAAGCTTCATGTTGGTATCTGTGGAGAGCACGGTGGAGATCCTTCATCCGTAGAGTTCTGCCATAAGATTGGTTTGGACTATGTATCTTGCTCACCATTCCGTGTACCGATCGCTCGTTTGGCAGCAGCTCAGGCAGCTATTGCTAACAAATAATTAGAAAATCTTTCTAAGATTCTATGAGATATTGATATAAATCAATAGACATCTCTTGTCAGCCCCACATAATGTGGGGCTGATATTTATATAATTCATAAAATGATCCCTAAAAAATATAAAAAAACAGTTTCGGCGTTGATATCTGTCCTATAGCCTCAAATCTGTGTCCCAGGATAGAGAAGATAAGACTGTGCCGGCTCCAATTTCTACCCTGAAGCCTCAACCCTATGGCCCAGGATAGAGAAATCAAGTCTGTTAAACTCCCAAACTCTACCCTGAAGCCTCAACCGTATGGCTCGAGATAGAGAAATCAAGCCTGTTAAGCACCCGAACTCTACCCTGAAGCCTCAACCGTATGGCCTAAGGTAGAGAAAACAAGTCTGTTAAGCACCCAAACTCTACCATGAAGCCTCAACCGTATGGCCTAGGATAGAGAAATCAAGGCTGTGCCGGCTCCAATTTCTACCCTGCAGCTATAATTCTACGGCCGGGGGTAGAGAAAATAAGTCAGTTAAACTCCCCACCTCTACCCTGAAGCCTCAACCGTATGGCTCGAGATAGAGAAATCAAGCCTGTCAAGCGCCCAAACTCTATCCTGAAGCCTCAACCGTATGGCCTAAGGTAGAGAAAACAAGTCAGTCAAGCGCCCAAACTCTACCCTGAAGCCTCAATCCTATGGCCTAGGATAGAGAAAACAAGTCAGTCAAGCGCCCAAATTCTACCCTAAAGCTATAATTCTACGGGTGAGGATAGAGAAATCAAGACTGTGCCGACTCCAATCTCTACCCTGCAGCCATAATTCTACGGATGAGGATAGAGAAAACAAGACTGTGCCGGCTCCAATCTCTACCCTAAAGCTATAATTCTACGGCCTAGGATAGAGAAAATAAGTCTGTTAAGCGCCCAATCTCTATCCTGAAGCCTCAATCCTACGGCCTAGGATAGAGAAAACAAGTCAGTCAAGCGCCCAACCTCTACCCTGAAGCCTCAACTCTACGGCCTAGGATAGAGAAAATAAGTCAGTCAAGCGCCCAACCTCTACCCTGAAACATCAACCCTACAGCTTGAGGCAGAGAAATTAAGTCTCGCATGGCACACATCAACAAATATAATCAATGAGGAGGAAATCACTATGAGAAAAACAATAGAAAATCAGATCGCTTATTTAAAGAACACTTTGGCTCAAATAGAATATAGATTAAAGAATGTCCCGAAAGGTTATTTGAAAATTCAAGCGCGTAAAGGAAAAGTTTACTATTATCATCATTATAAGGCAAAAGATACAAAATTAGTCCAAAGAAAATATATTACCAGAAAAGATGCACAGCTTGCACAGGTACTAGCACAGAAAGGGTATGACGAAAGAGTTAAACCACTTTTGCAGAAAGAACTAAAAGAATTGGAAAGCTTTCTAAAAAAATACGATGAAAATAGAGTGGATGCGATCTATGATATAATGAGTGCAGAAAGAAAAAAACTAGTGCATCCTGTTCGTGAAAGTATACAAGAACAAATGAATAGATGGCAAGATGAAAAATATGAAGTTAATACAAAATATAAAGAAAATTTAATTTATGAAACTGAAAATGGTGAAATGGTACGCTCAAAATCAGAAGTAATCATAGCGAATATGTTACGACATCATAAAAAATATTTATTGTATAAATATGAACGACCATTAGAGGTAGTTATAGACGGAAAAGTAACTATTATATATCCTGATTTTACGATATTGAATTGTATAACAGGGAAAATAGTCTATTGGGAGCATGCTGGGCGAATGGATGATGTAAGGTATACTACAGGATTTGTTCAGAAGATGAATACTTATGCCAAGAATAACATTGTAACAGGACACAACTTAATTGTGACATATGAGACTATGAATTATCCACTTGATATTAAAGTTGTAAAGAACTTGATCGAAATGTTGATAAACGATATTGAAATATAGTCGTAGGGTAAAATTATACAAGTGAAAAACCAGATACTGCGGATTTGTGGAGAAATTCTAATCAAATGAAGAAAAATATGATATTATAAATATGAAGACAATAAACAATGTTTAGTAGATGCAAGAGGAGGAAAACTTGATGAAGAAAATATAGCCTAACATTTACAAATGGAGTTAAAGGTATCACGCGATGATTTAGAGGGGGCTTTTGCGTTTGAAAAGGTACATGAGAAATATTCTGTCAGTGCAAAAGAAAATAGATGTTATCGTCACCGTTTTTACCAATTTGAAATTAAAAAGTTTAGTGAGCAAATAGAACAAGATTCCTTTCAAATTGATGGAAAGAAATTTTATTGGATGTCCATTGCAGAAATGGAACAGGATAAAAGAATCATGGAAGTGAATAGCGACATTGTTAGTATGGTGAAAAGAGTGGCGTAGATTCCACATATAATGAAATATTGTATTAATAACTGTATCGTTTGAAAAATTATAGGTCTGAATCCCATCCCTGTGGTGATTCAGACCTTATTTTAACTTTATAGGAAAATTGTCGTTTCCTATAAAGTCATAGTCTGTCAGGCGCTTATTATTGCAGCTAAGGAGTAAATCGTGGTACAATTTCGAATATATGGATTTTTCGATTGGGAAAATAGATGGAATGAAACAGAGTATAGGAGGTAGTTGTGAAGACATTAGTGGCGATCGGAGAGGCGTTGATTGATTTTGCACCACAGCAGGCGGGCAGACAGATCAAAGATACAGAAAGCTTTATGCCAAAGGTGGGAGGTGCACCGGCCAATGTATGTGGAGCATATGCAAAACTTGGTGGCAAAGCAGTTATGCTGACGCAGCTTGGAGCAGATCCGTTTGGGGATAAGATTGTGGAAGAACTTGCGCACAGCGGCATAGACACCACATATATCTCACGCACAGAGGAAGCTAACACGTCGTTGGCATTTGTGGCATTGCTGGAAAATGGAGACAGAGAATTTACGTTTTTTAGAAAACCCGGCGCAGATATGCTGTATCAACCGGAACAGGTGCCGGAAGAAGTGTTTGCAGATGCATATGCGCTTCATTTTTGCTCGGTTTCTCTAGGGGATTATCCGATGAAGCAGGCGCATAAGAAAGCGATTGAAAAGGCTTCGGCGGCTGGAGTGATGATCAGCTTTGACCCGAATCTTCGACCTCAGTTGTGGCCGGATCAGGCGCAACTTAAGGCAGCAGTGACAGAATTTCTTCCTTGCGCGGATATTCTTAAGCTGTCAGATGAAGAGTTGTTTTTTATCACAGGCAAAGAACATATTGAAGATGCGGTGGAAGAGCTGTTTGCTATGGGAATCTCTGTGATCTTATATACGAAAGGAAGTCAGGGTGCGGAGGTTTACACAAGAACAGCGCATGTAGCTGTGTCCGGCACTGGGAAAAAGGCAGTGGATACGACCGGAGCGGGAGACGGATTTATTGGTTCTTTCCTTAACCAACTCGCTTATGAGGGGAGAACCCTGGATGACATGAAGAAGATGACGGATAAGGAGTGGGAGTCCTATTTGATTTTTTCAAATCGTTACTGCGGAGAAAGCATTCAGAAAAAAGGAGCACTATCTTCTTACCTTACCAGACAGGAAATGGAAATGCTTTTTGGTTGAGGATAGGGCATTGTTAAGGAAACGTTAAGTTAAGGTGTTAGAATTTATTAGCAGACAAGGAGTACAGGAGTCATATGGAAAAAATTAATAAAGAATATCCGATTTTAAGTAATTGGAAGTTTGTGTTTAAGGAAATGTACGACCTAGACCACAAGTACCCTTGGTATATTGCAGTACGATCGGTAGCAGGATTTTTGGCGCCGTTTATTGCAGCGATCATACCAAGTGCGGCGATTAGTATGGTCGAAAAAAAGGCAGATTTTTTGACTTTTTTTGGAGTAATGCTGGCGTTTGTGCTGGGAAATATGATTATGGGGATCGTATCGACAAAGTATGATTTTCTGATTAAAAAGAAAAATTATAAGGTGCAGTTTCAGTCTGTTCAGAAGAAAGTAATCAGCAAAATTATGACAGTGGATTACCAAATTCTGGAGAGTGCAGAAGGAAAACGAGCAGCGGATGGCGCAAAATACAGCTACTCGGAGGAATGGAATGGCTGGAGTCGCATTATGGATATGTTTACGCCATTCGCATTTAATCTGTTGGGAATTATCGTATATACGATCATACTGATTCCAAGATGCCCCTGGGTACTGCCGATTTTTGCGATTATGAGCATTATGAATGTGATGATCGAAAAGAAAATTGCGCAACGGGGTTATCGGAAATATAGAGAGACAATTTGGGAGACAGATTCCAGAGTGGAGTATTTTTTTCAGAGAAGTACATCTGCTACGGACGGTAAAGACATTCGTTTGTATCGCATGGAAAAGTGGTTTGTGGATGTCATGAAAACACTGGTTCAGAGACGAATGAAAGTATGGAAACGCGTGGAGATGTATTATTTTCTGCCGCATCTGTCGGACACGATCTGGTCGCTCGTGCGTGACCTCATTGCGTATACGGTGTTGATAAATCAGTTTTTGGCAGGGGAATTGAATGCGACCACATTTACTTTTTATTTGGGAATTATTACCGGTTTTGCTGGCTGGCTGAATGGCGGTAATATGGGAGACGGTTTCGTTCGAGCTAACAGTGAAATGATCCGTTGCAACTGGGGCATTAACGATTACCGCAGTTTTATGGAGTTAAAGGATTCGGAGCATACAGTAGAGAAAGAGAATACGGAAAACACTTGGGTTAAAAATGGGACAGACAAAACGGAAAACGGTATTACGCTTGAATTTAAGAATGTATGTTTTCGTTATCCCGGTGCAAAACAGGATGTGATACATAATCTGAATCTCAAGGTAAAGGCAGGCGAAAATATTGCACTGGTGGGAGTAAACGGAGCTGGCAAGACCACTTTAGTAAAGTTGTTGTGCGGTTTTTATCATCCAAATGAAGGACAGATTTTGGTCGATGGCAGGGAGATTTCTGATTATTCAGAGACAGAATATCGCAAATTAGTCGGAGCAGTATTTCAAGACATGATGGTGATGGCAACTTCGGTAGCAGAAAATATCGCTTGTGAAAAACAGGAAAATATTGATGAACCAAAACTGCGAACGGCAATGCAGCTTGCAGATATTGAGGATAAGGTCCTATCTTTGCCAAAGAAGGAAAAGACAGCGGTTACCAACTTTTTGGATAAGGATGGCGTGTTGTTTTCGGGCGGAGAATTGCAGCGCATATTACTGGCGAGAGCTTTATATAAGGACGCACCGCTTTTGTTGTTAGACGAGCCGACCAGTGCGCTGGATCCTCTGGCAGAGACAGCGATTTATGAACAGTATCACCGGTTATCGGAAGGGAAAACAACGATTTTTATTTCCCATCGCTTGGCGAGTACCAAATTCTGCGACCGCATCATTTATTATGAAAATGGTCAGGTGAAAGAAGACGGCACGCACGATGAACTAATGAAAAAGAATGGTGCATATGCCAAGATGTTTGAAATACAAAGTCAATACTACAATGAGAAGGGTGGTGATTTCGATGAGTAAGCATGCGATCAGCAATGAAAAAGAATCTGTAGGGGCGATCATAAAGAAATTTATGCATGTTATCGGGATCAATCATCGGCTGTGCAAGTGGATCCTGCCTTGTAATCTTGGAAAAAATATAATTATGGCGGGTCTGCCTTATGTGGGCATTGTATACGGCTGCAATATCTTAAATGCATTAGTTGAACGGGAAGCGAAGGGACATATCATGAATATGGTCTACCAACTTTTGGTGATCACTTTTGCAATGACGATCCTGTACCATATTTTGGATAAAGCAGGAAATGCGATGCGAGATAATATTCGTTACCGAATCAAGGCGGATATATCCAGTAAAGCTGCAAGCTTAGATTATCAAGATCTTGAGTCGCAGGATAGTATGCAGCTTTTGACGGCAGCGTTAGAAGGTGAAAAAGAAAGCGGTGGTATTTACTGGTTTTCAGATAAATTAGGCGTGCTGATCGGTGATGTTGCATCTATCTTTTATGCCTTTGTTGTGCTTGTCCCAATTTTGACACAGCAACAGCATTTGACCGGAAATGGTGTGATGCAGATCTTAAATTCTAAGTGGATCATATACCTTATTTTCTTGTTAAATCTGTTTTCTATGTTCCTTTTTATGTGGATATCCAAGAAGGGCAACAAAAAGCAGTATGAAATTTATGAGGAAAGTTTGGATGCGATTCGCAAGGACGATTATTTTTATCGCGAGATCCTCAGCAAATATGCGACAGGTAAGGAGATCCGTCTGTATGCCTTAAAGGATTTGCTGTTGAGGGATATGACGAAAGTGTGGGATGAAAAGTGCAATATTCAGGATAGAAAGCTAGACATTCAGGAAAAGATCCGAATCCGTTATTTGATCGTACAGGCGTTGCTTTTAGTGATTTCCTATACGGTGATCGGAGTCAGAGGCGTTAATGGGATGATCACGGGAGCGGAAGTGGTCAAGTATGTATCGGCACTAACGGCACTCGGAGGTGCTTGTCAATATATGGTAGATCATTTTGAAACGGTGTTGCTTAATATGCAGTATTTGCATCATTATTACGAATATCTGCAGTTGCCAAATCGCAAACAGACGGGTGGAAAACCTACGGCTGATTTACCTCCACAGGATCTGGTGATTACCTTTGAGGATGTAAGTTTTAAGTATCCCGGTGGTAAAAAGGATAGTTTAGAGCATGTTAATCTCACATTTCACTATGGAGAAAAAATTGCGCTGGTAGGTCCGAATGGTGCCGGAAAAACGACCTTGATCCTGTTGCTGTGTCGACTGTATGAGCCAACACACGGACGTATTTTGCTAAATGGGATCGATATTCGTGAATATGATTATGAAGAATATTTGGCAATGTTTGGTGTGGTATTTCAGGATTTCAAACTGTTCGCTATGACAGTAGCAGAAAATGTTGCTGCCAGTGAGGAGTACGATGAGCGGGAGATTGAAGAGGTTTTGGAGAAAGCAGGCATTTGGGAGCGTGTCCAGAAAATGGAACAGGGAATCCATAATCCATTGTATAATGTGGGTATTAAAGGTGTTGAGGTGTCCGGCGGTGAGGCACAGAAAATTGCGATTGCGCGCGCCTTATATAAGAAAGCACCTTTTATCATTTTGGACGAACCAACCAGTGCACTAGACCCTATGGCGGAATATGAAATTTATTCAAGTTTTGACCGACTGATTCAAGACAGAATGGCGGTATACATATCCCATAGAATGTCAAGCTGTCGTTTTTGCCAACGGATTATTGTGTTAAAAGACGGACAAGTGCAAGAGCAGGGAACGCACGAAGAATTGATAGAAAAAGACGGAATTTACGCTATGATGTGGAATGCACAGGCACAAAACTATCAATAGAAGGAGATTGGACTTATGAAAAACAATTTTCAAAAGACGATGTACGCCTGTTTTGCAGGTTATATCGTTCAGGCGATCGTTAATAATTTTGTGCCGTTGCTTTTTTTGACCTTTGAAAAAAGCTATCATATTCCACTCAGTCAGATCACAATGTTGATCACCTTTAACTTTGGTATTCAGTTACTTGTGGACTTATTATCGGCAGGATTCGTTGACCGGATCGGTTATCGGGTATCCATTGTGCTGGCGCATGTCTTTTCTGCAGCCGGTCTGATCGGACTGGTGATCTTGCCGGAAATACTTCCGAATGCTTTTGTCGGATTACTGCTTGCGGTTGTCGTGTATGCGATCGGTGGAGGTCTGATCGAGGTGTTGATCAGTCCGATCGTTGAGAGTTGTCCAAGTGATAACAAAGAGAAAGCAATGAGTTTACTACATTCCTTTTATTGCTGGGGACATGTGGCAGTTGTACTTTTTTCCACGCTGTTTTTCAAGCTGTGCGGTATCGATCATTGGAAAGTGATGGCACTTATCTGGGCGGCTCTTCCAATCATCAATGGACTCGTATTTTGTAAAGTGCCGATCGCTTCTTTGATCGAGGAAGGCGAAACAGGCATGACACTTGGTGAATTATGCAGAAATAAAATATTTTGGATCCTTATGCTTATGATGCTGTGCGCCGGAGCCAGCGAGCAGGCGGTCAGCCAGTGGGCATCGACCTTTGCGGAAAAAGGTCTTGGCGTTACCAAAACGATCGGCGACTTGGCGGGACCAATGGCATTTGCAATCCTAATGGGAAGTGCCAGAGCCTTTTATGGTAAATTTGGCGATAAGATCAATCTGGATCAATTTATGATTGGCAGCAGTGCGTTATGTATCCTGTCTTATCTGACGATATCGCTGTCAGCATCGCCATTGATCGCGCTGATCGGCTGCTCGATCTGTGGATTGTCAGTCGGAATCATGTGGCCGGGAACGTTTAGCAAGGCATCGGCTTCTCTTAGAAATGGCGGAACGGCATTGTTTGCACTGCTTGCACTGGCGGGGGATGCGGGATGCTCCGGAGGGCCTACTTTGGTAGGGTTTGTCTCTGATATTGCATCCGAAAATCTGAAAATGGGAATTTTAGCGGGCGTCATCTTTCCGGTATTGCTTGTTGTGAGTATTTTATTATTGCGGACAGTTAGGGAAAATAGGAAAGATTGAAAAGAAAGTAGATTGAAATAGAATAGATTGAAACAGCATAGATCGAAAAGAAAATAGATTGAAAAGAAAATAGATTGAAAAGAAAGCAGATTGAAGAGAGAATAGATTGAAACAGAATAGATTGAAACAGAATAGATTGAAACAGAATAGATTGAAAAGAGAGTAAATAGATATTTGTAATTTTGCACAAAGAAAACATTTTCGTAATAGTTTCGAAAATGTTTTCTTTGTGCATTATGGCGAAAATATGAACAAAATATGAATGAGTATTGTAAAAAATTCATAATATAGCTATAATTGTCAATATGATTATGTGCAATTCAAACAAAAAAGTGTGAATAGGGAAACGGCGGAACGGAACTGCGCCAATTGGGAAAAGTATGTTTGGGTGAGAAAGCAAATAGGGAAAATATCTGAATGGGGATCAGAAATCAAGCGTATTCCAAGGAATGGGTACAAAAGAATAAACAGTTTCAGAAAGGGAAGGTAATTTTATGAACAAGACAAAAAAATGGTTGGCGCATGTATTGACACTGGCAATGGTTATTTGTTCTATTAGCGTATTGTCATTCGGTCAGCAAGCAAAATCAGAGGCAGCATCCGGATCGTTTCAAGATCTGAATCAGAGCCAGTTTGTATCTGCGATGGGCGCAGGCTGGAATCTGGGAAATCAGTTGGAAGCAGCAAATAACGGAGTACCTAGTGAAACAGCGTGGGGTAATCCGACCATTACGGAAAATCTGATCAAAGCGGTGAAAAACGCAGGGTTTACATCCATCCGCATTCCGGTATCCTATATGGGACACATCGGCTCAGACAGCAACTATACGGTAGATGCCGGTTGGTTGAACAGAGTACAGCAAGTGGTAGATATGTGTGTAAACAATGGTTTGTATGCGATCATCAACATGCATGGTGATGGTTATACTACTTTGGATGGTGGTTGGCTGTTTTGTGGATCTTCCAACCAGACAGCGATCAAGGCAAAGTATAAGGCTGTGTGGAAACAGATTGCAACTAAGTTCAAAAATTATGATCAGCATTTAGTATTTGAGTCTATGAATGAAGAATTCGATGGAACATACGGAACACCTTCATCCACGGCATATGCAAATATTAATGCTTACAATCAGATCTTTGTAGACACAGTTCGTCAGACAGGTGGCAACAATGCAAAGCGTTGGCTCATGATCCCGGGATGGAATACCAATATTACATATACAGTTGGTAATTACGGATTTTCCCTGCCAACAGACAATTACAGAGACAGCAGCATTTCTACTCCGAGAATTATGATTTCTGTCCATTACTATGATCCATGGGATTTCTGTGGAGAGGAATCTTCTAATGTAACACAGTGGGGAGATACAGCAACAAACAGCTCAAAGATATCTTCCTGGGGTGATGAATCTGCTCTGAAATCACAGTTTTCCAGCTTGTATAACAAGTTCGTAGCAGCAGGTTACCCGGTAGTGATCGGTGAGTATGGTTCCATTGATAAGTCAGCATACGATTCTACAAGCGCTGCACAGAGAGCAGAGTTTGCGAAAAAAGTATGTACTTATGCTAAGAAGTATGGCATGGTGCCGGTCCTTTGGGATAATGGCTATACGGGCACATATGGTTTTGGCGTGATTGACAGAAGTACCTGTAAAGTAACACAGCAAAAGATTATTGATGCCATTGCATCAGTATATCCAAAAAGCAGCAGTTCCAACAGTTCCGCATCTTCTTTAGAGGGAACATATTATATTAAGAGTTCCTTCAGTGGTTTATATTTGGACGTTGCTAATGGCTCAGCTTCTAACAATGCTAATGTGCAGCAGTATACGTACACAGGCACAGATCGTCAGAAATTCAAGTTGGTAAAGGATTCTGCAACAGGATATTACTATATTTATACAGGTGCCAGCGGATATTCAAAGGTAGTAGATGTTGCAGGCAAAAGTACCGCTGATGGCGCTAATATTTTGCAATACAGCTATAAGGGTTCCAACAACCAGTTATTTGACATTCAAAAGATATCAAATGGAGCCTATGCGATTAAGACAAGAGTAACCTCCAGTGCTTCCTGCCTTGATGTATATAATTGGAGTACGGCTGCAGGTGGCAATATCGCTCAGTATTCTTATTGGGGTGGTGCCTGCCAGTTATGGATCTTAGAAAAAGCATCAGACACAAAGGGCACAGACATCAGTCTGTCAGCCAATGATCTTACTTACGGAAACTATACAAATGCCATTACATCAGGAAGTTTTACAATCGGGGCATCTTCTGGCAAAAATGTAGCGGTGCTTAATCGCAACACTACTGTAAATGGCACAAGTTACAGCAAAGTATTGCAAATGAATGGTGGTGGTAACAGCACCGGAAGATATATCAAGTTTACGGCAACGGGAGCTTGTACGGTAAAAGTTACGGCAGCATCCACATCAACATCCGCATCCAGAACATTGCGTCTGGCATCCGGTAGCGTAGGTGGAAGCACAGTAGGAAATGCTACGATCACAGGAACACCATCTACGGTAACATACAAAATTCCTTCTGCAGGTACCTATTATCTGTATTCAACGAGAAATGGAATTTATGTATATCAGGTTAATGTAGCTTATTAATGAATTGTCACAACTAATCATCACAAGTAATATAAAATGATACAGAGGGCTTTTTGATGCTAGAGATTTCAAAAAGTCCTCTGTATTTTATCTGAAAACTTAAAACAGTATTCATTTTCGTTATACAATATATTAGGCTAAGTAAAACTTCCCATACCGGGAGTTATTGACCAAACCACATATTGCTTATTATGTCAGTAAAATAATAGCTATTTTGCAGCCGATAAAGTAAATTATCCTGCCATCAAAAAAACTAAGACAATTGCCGAAGAACGCAGAGTTTTCATAGTGATTTCTTATTTTGTTAAGTCTCTGATGAATACATGCCTGAAGGAGTGTATGAGATGTCTCGGTTTAGCAAGGTATCATACATTTTTGGACGGGACGCTTCCGCTACGATGCGCTACGTCACGTTACTTAATGTCTCTGAAATACGAGACATAAGT
>ERZ773107.250-NODE-250-length-60060-cov-10.210049_pt1 | contig 60060 bp, 47 predicted proteins | sample MGYA00580571_ERZ773107 | MGnify/ENA primary metagenome ERZ773107 (study PRJEB29015, sample SAMEA2737843) | human gut metagenome | biome: human gut; feature: human-associated habitat; material: faeces | place: China | collected 2012 ... | reverse complement strand
AGTTCCTGACCGCTTACTATGATACCAAGATCTACGAGAGCGATCCGTTCCAGCACCTGGATCAGATCGGCGTTGGCAAGCTGGTCAAGATGGCTGCCCATGACGGCCGCGAGACCAACCCCAACCTGGGTCTTGGCATCTGCGGCGAGCACGGCGGCGATCCCAGCAGTGTTGAGTTCTGCCACAACGTTGGTCTGGACTACGTCAGCTGCTCTCCCTACCGTGTTCCCATCGCCCGCCTCGCCGCCGCTCAGGCTGCCATCAAAAATCCCCGCGCATAAGTCACGTAGATTTTTACATTAAATGCGGATTGCGATAAGGCTCGTTCTTACCGAAATTCGCGCGGCTGCGTGCTTTGGCCGAAGCAATGGAAAGACCTGACAGTTAAGGTCGTTCTATAAATCATAGCAAGCCCCTAATCGCTGTACTACAGTGGTTAGGGGCTTTTTTATGCAAAAATGCCCTTTGGGTACATTTTTGGGGTCAAATCGGGGTACTTAAGAGCTATCAAAAACCGCAGGAGTACGCAGCATGACAAAGAAAACATCGCCTGCTTACAGAGCAAGCAAAGAGGAAACTATTCCAATAAATAAGTTGCATCCATTCTCCAATCATCCGTTCCATATCCGACATGATCTGGAATTCAGTGAATTGGTAGACAGTATTTCAGAGAGTGGCATCATTACGCCCATCATCGTCAGACCAAAGGTTGGTGTCGGCTATGAAGTGATAAGCGGACATCGCAGGTGGGAGGCTTGTAAAGAACTCGGCATCGAAAGCATCCCTGCCAGAGTGGAGTACATAGACGATGACGAAGCCACGATTCTGATGGTCAACAGCAATATCCAGCGTGAGCATGTGCTGCCAAGTGAAAAAGCATTTGCGTATAAAATGCGCATGGAAGCGTTGAAACATCAAGGCCGAACAACTTTGGCCCAAGTTGGGCCAAAGTTCAGTAGCGAAAAAATTGCAGCTGAAACCGGTGACAGCCGGAATCAAGTAAAGCGTTATATTCGGCTTACATATCTAATTCCATCTATTCTGCAAATGGTCGATGACGGTCGCATCGCATTCAACCCAGCGGTCGAAATCTCCTATATGACAGAGGAACACCAGACATGGCTCAAAGAAGAAATGGATACGTGTGATGCTACACCGTCTTTGGTTCAGTCTCGGACGCTAAAGGATATGAGCCGAAATGGAACGCTGACGGAGAACTACTTGCATACCCTACTGACAGAAGAAAAGCCGAACCAGCGACAGAAGTTCTTCTTAAATCAGTCGGATGTGCAGCAATACTTCCCATCCAGCTATACACCGCAGCAGATGCAAAATGTCATCATATCACTGCTGCGGAATTGGGAGCATAAGCGGTCTAGCCGCCAGCGTCCACAACACGAAGAAGAACTGGAAAGATAAGAAAAATACAATATGTAATAGCTTACAAAATGTAGTTTTGTGGGTTTTCTTAAATGCACCCATTTTTAGGCAGGAGAAGTGAGATGCAATACGAATATTTTTACGGCGCTCAAGCCGAGCAGTTCTCTTTTTACCGCATACCCAAAGCGCTATTTACAGAGCCGAACTTCAGGGAGCTGTCCACCGATGCCAAGGTACTGTATGGGATTCTGCTGGATCGAATGAGTTTGTCGCTGAAAAATCAATGGTTAGATGCACAGAACAAGGTTTACATTATCTTCACCGTGGAGGAAATCATGGATGCACTGAACTGTGCCAACCAGAAAGCCACGCGCCTGATGGTGGAACTGGAAAAGCAGGCAGGGCTTATCGAGCGCAAGCGACAGGGGCTTGGTAGACCGAATTTGATTTATGTAAAAAACTTCGCAGCAACGATAAATGACAAGAGCTGTGAAAAAGGTGATTCTTGATATGTGATTTTCACACTTCTGGATTCTTGAAAATCACACGGAACTAATACTGATAATAATTAGACTGATTATAGTGATACTGAGAATGTAAATTACAGTTAGGAAAACAGAATAGGTGGTAGAGTATGCCCGGTGTGACAGAGCAGGAAATCGCCCAAGCGAAGCAGATGAATCTGTACCAATATATGCAGCTGTGCGAGCCGGACAACTTCAAACCAGAAGGACCCGGACAGTTCCGCCACAAAGGGCACAGCTCGTTGACCTTCGCAGAGGATGGTTCGTGGACGTACTTCAAAACGAAAGCTACCGGCCGTACCGCGCTGAACTATCTCATAGCGGTTGAAGGTGTTTCGTTTGTAGAAGCGGTGCGGGAAATCAATCGGATACAGGGCGGTGTCCGTCCTTCTTTCCAACCTGTAAAAACGCCCTCACCCCCTGCCGAGACGAAACCGGCAAAGGAATTCAGGCTGCCGAAGCCAGATAAGAACAACTACGCTGCTACCGCCTATCTTCGCAAGCGCTGCATTCACCCCAATGTGCTGACGGTCTGCAAGCAGAAAAGAATCCTGTATCAGACGAGCTTCAAGGATCATCCGAATTGCGTATTTGTCGGGCGCGATGGAAACGGTGAACCCAAAGGCGGCAGCTTGCGCGGCTGCTCAAAAATTCAATTCCGCCGCGATATTCCCGGAAGTAAAAAGATATATCCGTTTTACATCGAAGCTGCTGCCAATGCCGACACGGTGGAAGTGTACGAAGCGCCCATAGATGCCATGTCAGGCGCATCCCTCAAAATCATGCAGCACACTGGAAATTGGCGCGGCATTCACTATCTGGCGCTGGGCGGTACGGATTACGCTGCACTGGATGCGTTTCTTACATACTACCCGAACATAACCCACATTGTCCTGTGCCTTGATAATGACGAAGCTGGTAGAACCAGAACGCAGGACATTATCAAGCACTTGGAGGGCAGCGGCAAAACCGTGGAAGACCGCCCGCCGCCTATCGGCAAGGACTATAACGACACGCTGGTGCAGGTCACGCAGGAATACCAAAAGCACTGTATCAGCTTGGATGATATTTTGGAGGAGGAAACCAGATGAAAACTATTGCTATCGCAAATCAGAAAGGCGGCACCGGCAAAACGACTACCGCGTACAACTTGGGCATTGCCCTTACCCAGCAGGGCTACCGCGTCCTCATGGTGGACTTTGACCCGCAGGGCAATCTGTCCTGCTACTGCGGTATCCCGCCTGAGCAGGATCTTGAACAGACAATCACAGAGCTTCTGATGAAGGTTGCCTATGAAAAGCCCCTCTCCCACAGAGAGTGCGTTTATCAGAGCAAGCGCACGGATGATTCTGCACCGCAGGTGGATTTCATTCCGTCCAATCTCCGGCTGGCCAGCTTTGAACTGGCTATGGGCACCATGATGTGCCGCGAGGTGCTGCTGAAAACCTGTCTGGAGCAGTACAGCAGCCAGTATGATTACTGCATCATTGATTGCTCCCCCTCCGTGGGGCTTCTGCTGACAAATGCGCTGTCCGCTGCCAACGAGGTCATCATCCCGATGCAGGCGCAGCCGTTCTCGGTGGTTGGTATGTCGCAGCTGACAAATTCGATTTCCAATGTGCAGCGTAAAATCAACCCCGGACTGCATATCAGGGGCATTTTGCTGACGATGACCCAGCATACAAAGGTCTCGGAACATTATGCTCATGATGTCCGCGCCAAGTATGGGAGAACGCTCCATGTATTTACTACGGAAATTCCCTATAACGTCAAAGTGCAGGAAAGTCAGGCGTTTGCAGCACCCACTATCCTGTACGAACCCAAAAGCAGCAGCGCAAGAGCATACGTTGAATTTACGCAGGAGGTATTAGGTCATGGCCGCGAAGAACAAGTTTATGAACGCGATGAAGATGCCCGCGATCGCTGATATGTTTTCCTCAGAGGCTGACCGCCAACGGGAAAGCGGCGACCTTGTTACGGAAGTGTCGCTTTCCGAGCTGCATCCTTTCGTCAATCATCCTTTTGAGGTGCGTGACGATGAAGATATGCAGAAATTGGTGGACAGCATCAAGGAAAACGGCGTACTTACAAACCTGACCGTGCGCCCCCGCGCCGAGGGTGGCTATGAAATCATCTCCGGGCACCGGCGCTTTCATGCAGCGCAGCTTGCAGGGCTGGATAAAATCAAGGTGCAGGTGCGGGATGTTGATGACGACCAAGCCATCATCGACATGGTGGATGCCAATATCCAGCGGGAACATATCAGCCCGATGGAAAAGGCACGAGCGTATGCTATGCGCTTAGAGGCGGTAAAACATCAGGGCAGACGTACTGATTTGACTTCGGACCAAGTTGGTCCGAAGTTGACAGCGGCAGAAAAAGTTGCTGCTGGTGTACAGGACACTCAAACACAGGTTAAGAGGTACATCCGGCTGAACAGTCTTGTCCCCGACCTGCAAAAGAAAGTGGACAGTGGCACCCTGAAATTCAACCCCGCAGTTGAACTTTCCTACCTGACCCCGGACGAGCAGCAGAGTTTCCTCGATTATGCTGAAGCACAGGACTGCACCCCATCCCTCTCACAAGCACAAAAATTGAAAGCAGCCAGCAAAGAAGGAACCTTAACACCGGACAAGTTGGAAGAAATCATGTCGGCGCAGAAACCGAGCGTTGCGCCGCGTGAACCGGTGCTGAACATCAATGTCAGCAAAGTGGCGCAGTATTTTCCGACCGGCTGCACCAAACAGCAGATGGAAAATCGCATTTTGAAAATTTTGGAGAGCTATTTTCGACAGATGGCTCATGAGCAAGCACATGAGGAGGAGCGCTGATATGGCAGAGTATCGGTATTACTTGATTCCGGATGCTATGACCCGTGCGTTTCCGGAGCAATTTGGAAAGCAAACACCAACGGAATTCTTTGATAATATCGCAGATTCGGAAAAACGTTATCACCAACTGCGTGAAATGCCCTATAACAACGAACGCACTTGGAATGAACGGGCAAGATTCCCTTATGCACGATTGGTGGTAGGTGTTGATCGTCAGAATCCGGACGGAGAGGTCGCAGTCATACAGGTGCGAAATGGCATCAATTACCTGTGCGATGACTACCGAGGCCCCTACGCAGACGGTAGTGATGCACAAATCCCCCAAATGGCTAAGAAACTTGTAGAAGTAATCGGCGTGGACAGGGTCCGCCCGCATACCTATACCCAGCGGGATGGTTATACACGGGTACAAGTTGAAAAGGATGCCCCGAATCGTCCGCTGCGCTATCATATGTGTTCTCTTTCGACCAGTGATATTGTGGTCACAACGAAAAACGGAAAAGAGACTGCCTACTATGTGGACAGTATTGGCTTCAAAGATGTGAGCTATCTTCTGCCGGAACTGCATGAAGTCGAAGCCCAGCACCAAAAAGAACAGGTTCAGGACGAACCGGAAAGGTAAAGCAATGCCAAATCCACAAGACATTTTCCAGTTGGCGCAGCAGACCGCTACACAGGTCACAGCCTCACCGGAAAGCTGGCGGCGGTTCCTGTATACGGCAGCGCATAACTACCACACCACCTACCTGAACCAGCTGCTGATCCACGCCCAGCGCCCCGATGCCACCGCCTGCGCTACAATGAAATACTGGAATGAACAGGCACACCGCAAGGTCATGTACGGCAGTAAAAGCATCATCATCCTACAACGCCATCAGGGTGTACCCACTGCCAAACGAGTGTTCTCCATGACAGACACGGTTCTTACTGGTGACAAAGCTGCTGCCCCGTGGGAAGTGACAGATGCCATCCGGCCACTTCTTATGCAGGTCAACTCCGTGGGCAGCTTAATTGATCGGGCAACCGAGCAAGTTGTATCCCTGTCCGACCGTGCCAATCGTGTCATGGCCAATTCAATAGAGGACAGTACACTGGGCTGGAGCCATCCGGAAGATCAGCGGTTTATCTTGCAGGAACTCGCTGCACAAAGCACCCTGTACATGATCTGCATCCGTTTGGGTATCCCGGTGCAGGAAGAAGATTTTCCGGCTTTCCAGAATGTCACCCAGTTTGATACCAGCCGAATCTCCCTCTGCTTGGGCGGCTATGTGCAGGCAGCAGCAGAACCTTTGCTGGATGAGTTGGGGCACGAGGTCATGCAGCTTGCCCGCGACAGTGTTGCAATTCAGGCTGAACCAGTGCATAATACAGATACTCCATCACCCACACAAACGACCAGTCGAGAGGAGGCTGTCACAGATGATGTACACGAACGTAATCGGATACCAGATTCCGAACCTGAGCTTGCCGAAAGCCAAGAAAACCAACCTGAATCGGTACGGCAGAATGCGGCTGGACTACTTGGAGCAGAACGAGCCGAACCTGTGCGACCAGATGATGCTGGAGGGAACGCTGCTGCCAAGCTGCCGCAAGATGGGGCTGGACGCGCAGCAGATGGTGGACAAGACGCTGCACGACCTGATGCAGAAAGCGCAGATGCCCGACCGCAAGACAAACCCGCTGGCCTGGGCGCAGATGTGCAACAGCCTGAAGCAGCAGGCGGAGGAAATGATCCTTCCGATGCTGTACGAAGTATAACGGAAGAACCCGCAGCTGCGGAGAGCGAACCATCGCCCTCCGCTTTTTCTTTGCCCGAATTTCCGGCAGAACTGCTGCCGTCCCTGCTGAAAGCAGACACGACCTCGCGCGCTTCCAATGCGGACATCCTTTCCTTTTTCAGTAAAACACCACTGCTGATCGACCGACTTCGCTATATCCGCGAGAGCTACAAGGTCGTGTTTACGGAGCTTCTGCTGAAAGATGATACCCGCGTTGGATTCTATAAAGAAAGCAATGGTCTGCTTGTCTGGCAGGGGTCCTACCTGACCCGCAGCGCGGAATCGCATCTGTCGTGGCATAGCGTTACTGTTGCTATCTCCACACTGGTCGATAACCACGAACTTATCGCGGCCATTGACCCGAAAAAAGCTGTCAGTCAGGACGAGCAGCTGTCCTTTGACCTGCCGGAAAATGCTTCTCGCGGCGATGAAGTCGGCACGTTGGAAGTGGACGACATCTATTCCGAGGAAGAACAGGACGAAAAAATCAAAGCAGCCCTGCCCACATACCACTACAAAGAGCCCCAACCGGACGATGGCAGTCACATAACGGAAGATGATGTGAACGTCATCATTACAAGAGGCAGCGTCTTTGAAGGCGGCAAGTACCGCATCTACAACCATTTCCAGCAGGAGAAAACGGAAAAGGAAACCGTTGCTTTCCTCAAAAAAGAGTACGGCATCGGCGGTTTCTCTTGGACGTTTGCTGACGGTGGAAGCGGCTTCGTGAACTTTGACGGTAAAGGATTCAGCATCCTTTACGATTTCAAGGATGACCTGCGGTATGAGAAAAAGCTCAAGTGGAAAGAGGTCGGCAAGCGGCTGGAATACCTTGTCCGGATGGACCGCTACCTGACGGATGCAGAGCGCGAGAAGATGCCTGCATGGATAAACAGGCAGACAGAGTCGAAGCCCCTGCCGCCACCCATCCCTGACCAGAAACCCATCTGCGAAGCTGGCAGTACCGTTTACCTTGAAAACGACCAACGATTCACAGTAGAGAGCATCGGACAATTTGATGTTCACCTGCGCAATGAAGATTTTCCGCTGGTAGGCCGCGCCGTCAGCCGAGAACAGTTCCAACAGCTATTGGACGCCAATCCCCGCAACGGCGGCATGGTGTTATCGGAGCAGCAGCGTGAATCTCTGGTGCAGGAGCAGCGTGAGCAGGCCCTCTCCTACATCGAGGACTACCTCAAGGATGAGTTTGAAATCACAGAGCCGGACTTCTCCAATCTTACCCAAATCGATCTTGGCTACACCACCACCGAGGACGAGCAGCATACGATTCAGGTCCATGCGGATCTGGAGCATTGCACGATCAGCAAGTTTGTGGACGATACCCTCTATGCACAGGATACATACGCTTCGCTGGAAGATATGAACCGGATGGCACTTGCCAATCTTGATTTTGACAGCCTGATGGAAGTGGACATCAACGAAATCGAGGAACAGGAACCCGAAATCAGCGCAGACGAACCGGAAAAATCCACCTTTGTATCGCAGGTCATGCAGGATGTGGACCGCCTTGCCGCGCATGAGGAACCTGCCGAGTATGACCGCACGAACTACCTTGCACCGTATGAACCTGCCGTGCCGGAAGGTCCGAAAGCAAAGTTCGCCGCCAATGTGCAGGCCATCCGCACGCTGAAAGAAATCGAGCAGCGCATGGCATCCGGTGGTGCCCCTGCAAGTGAGCAGGAACAGGACATTCTGGCTGGCTATCTTGGCTGGGGCGGTCTGGCAGATGCCTTTGACCCCGGCAAGGATAACTGGCATACCGAGTATGAGCAGCTAAAAACCCTGCTGACCGAGGATGAATACGCCGCTGCGCGGGAATCCACGCTGACTGCCTTTTACACACCGCCTGCGGTCATTCATGCTATGTATCGCGCCTTGGAGCATATCGGCTGTGTGGGCGGCAATGTGCTGGAACCCAGCATGGGCGTTGGTGCGTTCTTCGGGCATCGGCACAGCAAGTTCGATACCCACAATGCCAAGCTGTACGGCGTGGAGTTGGACAGTCTGTCCGGTCGTATCGCACAGCAGCTTTACCAGAAAGCAAAAATCCAAATTACAGGGTATGAAAAAGCCGACCTGCCGGACAACTTCTTTGACCTTGCCATCGGCAATGTACCGTTTGGACAGTATCAGGTCGGCGACCGCCAGTATGATAAGCTGCACTTCCAAATTCACGATTACTTCCTTGCCAAGACGGTAGATAAACTGCGTGTCGGCGGCATTATGGCGTTCATCACTGCCTCCGGCACGATGGATAAGAAATCCGAGGACGTGCGCCAATATCTCGCAGCGCGGTGTGACCTGATCGGCGCAGTACGTCTGCCCAACACCACGTTTAAGAGCAATGCCGGTACGGAAGTGACCTCCGACATTCTGTTTCTGCAAAAACGCGGCAGAGTCTTGGAGCAGGACGCACCGTGGATACACGTTGGAGAAACAGAAAACGGAATCCCGCTGAACCAGTATTTCATCGACCACCCGGAAATGGTCTGCGGTGAAATGCAGATGGTCAGTGGTCCCTATGGAATGCGCTCTACCTGTGTGCCGAATGAGCAAAGCCCGCTGGTGGAGCAACTGGATGCAGCGCTTTCTACCCTACACGCCGAGTACACATTGGTGGACGAACAGGAATATGCCGAAGAAGAAAGCGGCACCATTGATGCCGACCCTAATGTGCGCAATTTCAGTTATACGGTAAAGGATGACGTCATTTACTACCGCGAAAATTCCAAGATGCGTGTGGTAAAGGGCGGAGAGACCGCGTTAGCCCGCATCCGCGCATTGGTGCCCCTGCGGGATACCTGCCGTGAGCTGATCGATGCCCAGCTGGAAAACTTTCCGGATGAGTATATTCAAAAGCTGCAAGCCCGTCTGAACGACCAATACGATGCCTACCGCAAGAAATATGGGCTTATCAACAGCCGTGGCACAGCATCCGCGTTCCGCGAGGATTCCGGCTACTTCCTGCTCTGCTCCTTGGAAGATCTGGACGATGAGGGAAACTTCAAGGGCAAGACGGATATGTTCACCAAACGGACGATCCGCCCCGCACAGGCAGTTGACCATGTGGATACCGCCGAGGAATCACTGGCGCTCAGTCTCTCCGAGCAGGGACACGTTGACTTGGGGTATATGTCCAAGCTGACCGGGAAAACCACAGAAGCCATCATCAATGATCTTACAGGCATTATCTTCCGTGACCCCGTCAAGGTCGATACCGATGGCAACCCTATCTACCTGCCTGCGGATGAATACCTGTCAGGTAATGTCCGCGAAAAGTTGCAGGCAGCAAAAGCGGTGGCGGCGAATGATTCCCAGTTTCAAGTCAATGTGGCAGCACTTAAAAAAGTACAGCCCAAGGACCTGGAAGCCAGTGAAATTAGCGTCCGCCTTGGCGCTACTTGGATTCCCGCAGAGTATGTGCAGCAGTTTTTGGAGGAACTGTTGGATGCCCCCTACTACACGCGGCGGATGGTCAAAGTGGAATTCGCTGCGTATACCGGCAGCTGGACCATTACCAACAAGAAATTTGGTGACGGCAATATCAAAGCAACGGTGACCTACGGTACGAACCGCGCCAACGCCTACCTGATTGCGGAGAACGCCCTGAACCTGCGTTCTACCCAGATTCGGGATAAAGTTACGGCGGCTGACGGAAGCGTTTCTTGGGTGCTGAATAAGGAGGCGACGCAGGCTGCACAGGAAAAGCAACGCCAGATTTGTGAGCAGTTCCAAGACTGGATTTTCAAGGAGCCGGAACGCCGCCAGCGATTGGTCGCCATCTACAATGAAAAATTTAACGCGCTGCGTCCCCGCGAGTACGATGGCAGTCACCTGAAATTTCCGGGCATGAACCCGGAAATCACCCTTCGCCCGCACCAGTTGAACGCCATTGCCCATGTGCTGTACGGTAACAATGTCCTGCTGGCGCACGAAGTGGGCGCGGGCAAGACGTATGAAATGGTGGCCAGTGCCATGGAGAAGAAACGACTGGGGCTTTGCAGTAAAACGCTGATCGTTGTTCCCAACCATTTGACCGAGCAGATGGCATCCGAAGCGCTCCTGCTCTATCCGAACGCGGAAATTCTGGTAGCAAAGAAAACCGATTTCAAAAAGGAAAACCGCAAGAAATTCTGCGCCCGCATTGCGACCGGCAACTATGACATCATCGTTATCGGGCACAGTCAGTTCGAGAAAATCCCGCTTTCGGCAGAACGCCAGCATATGTACCTGCAAAGGCAGATTGATGACGTCATTGACCAAATCGCACTTTTGAAAAGCTCTCGTGCTGAGAATTTCACCATCAAACAGATGGAGAGGACACGGAAGCAGCTCAAGAAAAAGCTGGACAAGCTCAACGACCAGCAGCGCAAGGATGACGTCGTCACCTTTGAGGATCTGGGCGTGGACAGCCTGATGGTGGATGAGGCACACTATTTCAAAAACGCCATGATTGCCACCAAAATGCGCAATGTTGCGGGCATTTCCCAGACAGAAAGCCAGAAAAGCAGTGATATGCTGATGAAGTGTATGTATCTTGATGAGGTGACCGGTGGGCATGGTATCGTGTTTGCGACAGGTACACCCATATCTAACTCCATGACGGAAATGTACGTCATGATGCGCTATCTGCAAAGGGGCTTGTTGGAAAAAGAGGGCTTGCTCAACTTCGATTCGTGGGCATCGACCTTTGGGGAAAGCATTACAGCGATTGAGCTTAACCCAACTGGTACAGGATACCGCACAAAAACCAGATTCGCGCGATTTTATAATCTGCCGGAACTCATGAGCCTTTTTAAGATGTCTGCGGACATTCAGACCGCCGATATGCTGCATTTGCCGGTGCCGGAACTGGTGGGCGGCAAGCCCACCAATGTGGTGTTACAGCCAAGTGAAGTCCAGAAAAGAATGGTCAAAGGCTTGGCAGACCGCGCCGAAAAGGTCCGAAGCGGAAAAGTGCAGCCCACGGAAGATAATATGCTGCGCATCACCAATGACGGCAGAAAACTTGCACTGGACCAGCGGCTCATGAACCCTTTATTGCCGGATGACCCCTGCAGCAAGGCCAACGCCTGTGTGGATAAGGTATATGAGATATGGGAAAAGACCAAGGAGCAGCGCTCCACTCAGATGATTTTCTGCGACCTCAGCACCCCCAAGGAGGACGGCTTTGACGTATACAACGATGTGCGCGATAAGCTGGTTGCCAAGGGCATCCCCAAAGAGGAAGTGCAGTTCATCCATGATGCGGATACCGAAACAAAAAAAGCTGAACTATTTGGAAAAGTCAGAAATGGCACTGTGCGCGTCCTGATGGGCAGCACCCAGAAGATGGGCGCTGGTACCAACGTACAGACTCGGCTTATCGCGTTACACCATCTGGACTGCCCGTGGCGACCTGCTGACATTGCCCAGCGCAACGGACGTATGGTGCGTCAAGGCAACCTGAACAAAGAAGTTTCCATATTTATTTACGTTACAGAGTCAACTTTTGATTCGTATAGCTGGCAGCTTGTCGAGAATAAACAGAAGTTCATTTCGCAAATTATGACGTCAAAATCCCCAGCCCGCAGCTGTGAGGATCTGGACGAAGCTGCGCTCACCTATGCCGAAATCAAAGCTTTGGCAGCGGGTAACCCCATGATCAAGGAAAAGATGGACTTGGACATTCAAGTGGCGCGGCTGCGGACCCTGAAAGCTGCCTACACCAGCCAGCATTACCGATTGGAAGATGCGATAGCCGTGGCTTTCCCGCGCCAAATCAAAGGAACCGAGCATCGAATCCGTGCATTTGAGCAGGATATTCAGACAGCAAAAGAACACCAGTCTTATGATGCCGATAAAAAGCTCATCTTTTCTATCGAGTTGGACGGGAAAACCTACGATAAGCGCGAGGATGCAGGTAAGGCGCTGCTGGGGCTTGTCGGTGCAGCAGTGCGGGCAACGAAACCTGTGCCGGTAGGTCACTATGCTGGCTTTGAGATCACAGTCGAATATAAACCGCTGGAAAAGGTATTCCATGCCCACCTTGTTGGTGAGGCAACGCACACGACAGAACTCGGAAATGACGCTGCCGGCAATATGATTCGCTTCCAAAATGTAGTTTCCGCTCTGCCGCAGGACTTGAGCCGATTGCATGGCAGTTTGGAACAGCTTACAAAACAGCTCGCCAATGCAGAGGAAGAACTGAAACAGCCGTTCTTGCAGGAACAGGAACTGAGCGATAAAAGCGCCCGCCTTGCCGAACTGGATGCCCTGCTGAATGTGGGCAATGATGCGCCCATCATTGAGGGCGAAGCGGAAGAATTGGAAGAAGAACCGGAGGATGCACTGATTCAATCGGATGATGAATTGGAACGGTAAATCGACAGCCTTGCAAAATAAAATCATTCCTGTATGATGGAGCTGGAGGTGGAAATTATGCTGATTCAACTTAGAAAAAATGTCGCTTTACTCTGGATTCTCAGGATCCTTGCGGTGCCGGTCGTGTTGGTGCTTTTTGCCGCTGGCTTTCTTCTCAATCTTCTGTACGGGATTGTAGGTGCCATCGGTGGACTGGTTTCACTCCTTGGAGGTATTGCTGCTGTGCTGGCGCTGCTGGATGGCTGCTATGGGGACGCGGCAGCTTCTGCCGCCGTTGCCTTTCTAATTAGCCCGATTGCGCTGCCGCAGCTGCTTATGTGGGCGGGCAATCTCCTGATTTGCGCCGCGTCCGCGCTGTATACTTACCTTTATAGATTGTGAGGAATCGTATGAAAAAATCTATGCTGATTTTGACTCTTATGGTTGCTGCCCTATGTGGATGCTCTGCACAGCGGCCGACAACCCTTGAAACACTCGAAAGCAGCGTACTGGTGGAGGTCACGCCGGAAACCAGCAGCGAAGCAACGCCGACTGCCACTCCTGCACCAACGCCTGATCCTACGCCGGTGCCAACGGCAGAGCCCACCGCAACACCGGCTCCCATCGCAGCCCTGACTGCGGAACCTACCCCAGTCCCTACCGAGGTTCCTGCGGCAACCGCTGCCCCTGTGCAGCAGGCGGAGGCATCGCAGCAAGTATCCATGAGCTATGGTGCAGTTCCGTTTGACCTTGCAGCAGGGACTGACCAGTGGTGGAGCATTGACAGTTCCGATTCAGCTTACTGGGCGGTAGCGGAAAATATCAACGCCATGCGCGCCGCGGCTGGTCTGCCTGCGCTGACCGTAGATGGTGGCTTAAGTTCTATTGCAAACTCCCGTTGTGATAGTTTTGCATCTGGTGGCTCGTTTGACCATTCCGGTGCCGTCTGCGGTGAAATCATTGCAGCCGGTCCGTTTGCATCCGCAAGCAGCGTTTGTGCTGCATGGCAAAGCAGCCCCGACCACTACGCCAGCATCGTGTCGCCCAACTATTCCAGCATGGGAATCGGATGCTGGTTTTGCAGCACGGAAGCAGGACAGTATACCTATTGGGCAGTAACTTTTCAGTGAGGTCATAAACATGGAACGAAAAAAGACAAGGCTGAACGAGTCCGAAATGAAAGTTATGCAGATTATCTGGAACGCCGGGCACCCCATTACAGGGCAGCAGGTTCTAGGCCAGATCACCGAGCAATACAAAGGTTCGTGGCATCCGCGAACGATTTACCCTCTGATGAGGAAACTAAGCGAAAAAGGGATGATCCGTGATGTCGGCAGTGCCCGCGTAGGCAAAGTCTATGCGCGGCAGTTCCTGCCTGCAATCAGTCGCCCGGAGTACATGGCGCTGAGAATCATGGAAACACTGCCGGAAGCAGAACTTCCGCAGTTTCTCAGCTACTTTTCCTACTAAGTGACAATTCGTATAATAGCTTTTCCCGGCAGCAATGCCGGGACTTTTTATTGGCTTTCCAGCGTCTGTACCCACAGGCGCTGTTTTTATATAGATAAATTTTGACAAAGAAAGGACTTGTGTGCAATGAATCACAAATTCAAAATGAGGCAGCGCGTTACAGCCCTTTGCATGGCGGCGATGATGTGCTGCGGTATGCTCCCCTATGGGGCACTTGCGGAGGACATCGAAAGACCGGTTGTGGTCGCAACGCCGGAACAGGCGGCAACGCAGGAAGCAAAATCCGAAAGCGATGCCAACAGTACCGCAACCCCGGAAACAGCCGATGAATCACTGGACGAGGATGCGCCACAACAGGAACCCAAAACCGAGGGCGACACTGGCGGCAGTGACGAACTGTACGAAATCTGGCATAAGATGTACCCCAGCTTGACGCAGGAGCCGACCGGATATTATCTGGATTCCTATGGCCTACCGGTACTGGTTGGTGAAACCAAAATCAGCATTGAGGGCTGGGGCAATGAAGATTACAGCAGCGTCAGTGATGATTCTTTCCAGCAGGTGGCGCTTGATGCTGCACTTCTGGATGCGGACAGCACGACTGCTGCGTTCCCGCACATGGATGGCGAGGACTACGCCATCGTGCCTATCAGTATGCAGGTTATGTACCCCGCCAACGGCAGCAGCGCGGACATTACGCTGCCCGATAACGTCGAGCTGCTGGGATATAGCTTTACCAGCGGCGATTTGACCCCGGCAACCGAAGAAGAACGCCAGAGCCAGCTACATTATGAATTCTCTGAAATTTCCGCAAGCGTGGCGGGTATCTATGTGAAAGCCAGTGAGGATTTCAGCGTCACCATGACTTACACGGATGCAACGCAGACACTGACGAAAACCGTCCATGTTACGCTGGACGATTCCGCACCGGTGCCGGGTATTTTGCAGGATCGCTTTGCACAGGAAACGCAGGTTGCAATGTGTTCGGCGGATGAAGGTATTGCAACTTACGCCGGATTGCAGGTTACCCAGTGCGTGAATACCTCGGTTGGTTGGATGAACTATCTGGGCGGTCAGCCTGCCCTCTGCGGTGATCGCGGCAAGTGGGCATGGGGCCCCGGTGCTACCTATAAGAACAAATATCCACCGGTAGCCAATTATACCCCCGCTGGTCAGGTGTGGGTCGAAGCTGAATACTTCAACAAAGGCTGGGTGCCGGATCAGGCCACTTTGTGGTCGAAAGGCTTCAATAACGGTGCGCCTGCCGTTGCGAGTCTTGCCTTAGATGCAGCAGATAACGCAACAGACAATTACCTCGCACTGCTGTCTTGGCAGGCAGAACAGTATCCTGACAGCATCGCTGCCGAGATCGTCAATGCACCGGAAGCCTATGCGGCACCGACCGGCAAGACCGTGTATGTGGGCACGCTGTATACGCCCAGCAATGCTGCATGGCAGCGCTTTGTGGTTCTGAACTATACCCCGGTTGTGCTTGGCGGCGACAGCGAGATTCCCGGCTTTGAAACCGGTGGCGAATCGGTGGATAAGCCGTGGAGCGCCAGCTATGAGCGCAGCGAGTCCTTGGATTTTTCCTATACGGTCAATACCGACAAAATCCAACTGGACACATTGGAAAAAGTGGATGGCGCAGGCATTGAAATTGCACCGATCCTTGATGGCATCCCTGCCGACATTGACGGCGGCAGCTGGACAATTACACCGGATGGGATGCAGTCCGTCACGACCAGCGGACATACGGCAGATGACAATTACCACCTGAACGGCGGCGATGGTTCTGTAACATGGACGGTACATTTCAGCGTCAGCAAGTCGGCCTCCCAGAGCGGCAGCATTACCGCCAACAGTGAGCAGGACGCCGATGCACAGGCATCCGCCGCACAGTCTGCTGCACAGAGCGCCTGCGAAGGTCAGGTCAACGGGGAAATTGAAGCTGCACTTTCTGCTGCCCATAACTACTTTGACAACCTGAAATTCTCCTACAACGAGGTAACGGTGCCCCACGGCTTTGATGCTTTCGGCGGCGACTTTGGCAGCAGCCAGACCATTACGGTTCCCGCCAACAGCAGCAACGACTACCTTATGAAAAACGACGAGTGGTCCGTCAAAGTTGCCATCGACAAAATCGACAGCGAGACCAAACAGCGTATCAAGGGTGATGCAGCGTTCAAGATTTATGAATGGGATACCGTGCTCCAGCGCTATATTCCCGCAGGTGGCTATAACCAGTATGCGGTGGAGCGCCAGCCGGACGGCACCTACAAAGTCATCAACCACAGCAGCTATGCCAACGGTTCGGATAACATCTACTATACTCAGCGCAACGAGGGCCGTTTTGTGGTTGTGGAGAGCCGTGCCCCCAGTGGCTACTATGGCGACTGGACGGATGTAACGAACCCCGGTGCGGCAGGTTCCGTTTTGGGCAAGCGGGCCTATGCCTTTGAAATCACCAAGGCGCTGGATGGGCAAACTCTTTGGCTCGGCAATGCAGACTATAATGCCGATATTACCACCACCAACAACGGCGGCACTCTGATCGACACTGGTGAGGCCATCGTCACGATTACGTTTGGCGACCGCGCAACCGACAAAACCTACGACACAGACCCTACTGGCATTGCCAACAATGAAAAATCCTACACGATGCAAGCTGATGGCGACAAAATGCAGAACGACCGCGTTCTCGGCAGTATCCTGCTGACCAAAGTCGATTTGGATGCAGCGCGGTATCTGGCTGCGGGCAGCAACGGTGATACCACCTTGGAGGGAGCCGTCTACGACCTGTATGCAGCGGATACCATCGCACACCCGGATGGCGTTACCGGCACAGTGGATTATTCCAAAATTTTGGATGCCAACGATAACCCCATCTGGCACACCACTGTGCTTACCAACGGCGGCTGGGATACCGATTACCTGCCCATTTTGCAGAAAGACAGACTGGTTGCCTCTGCTGCCATCAAGGACGGGAAACTTGCTTTTTCCAACCTGTATATGGGGCGCTACTACCTTGTCGAGCGTGCCACAGGTTTGGTGCTGCCCATTGACGGCAACGGCAAACTGTATACGACCGGCAAATACCCGCAGCTGAATAAAAAGCTGGAGCGCACCGGCAAATACAGTGATTTGGTTCGGAAGAATAACGAATACACCGACTACCTCTATAAGAATCAGTATTCTGCTGTAGCCGAGAGCCGCAAGCTGGACGGCAGCAAGGCATGGGATGGCTATTATCTCTCCTATGCCACCGGGTATCTCTGCGATGAGGTCAACCACTACAAAACACTGACCTATGCAGATGAATCCAGCTACCATATCAGCGCTGGGCAGGAAAGCCAAGATGAAGTCCTCAAATCCGGCTTCTCGCTGAATAAGCTGGTTTCTACCACCGGTCAGCCCTCCCCGGCGCTGAAGCTGGAGGGTGCGGGCTTTACCGTCTATCGCATTTCCAAGCTGAGCAAGGCTGCACAGTTCAAGCAGAACCCGGATGGCAGCTACAATGCACAAAGTATTTTGGACGTTTACCGCAAAGATAACTACGATAATTTGACGCTCAAGTATGATTTCACTGCCGAGGGGCAGGCTGTTGTCAATATGTATGAGAGCAACGCTGCCACGGTAGAAGCCTACAATGCCACCCTGACCGCAGATGGTGACTACGCCAACGGCAAAGGCAATGGCTGGGTTCCCACTGATCAGGATGCAGAGTACCGGTTGGCAGAACTGTATACAAACGAGGAAGGTGTCATCCGCGTTGAGGGACTTCCGTATGGGCAGTACCTTGTTGTCGAGACTACCATTCCCAAGGACGTTTTCCAATGTGATCCCTTTATCGTAACAGTTAGCAAGGACAGCCCGCAGAGCCGTTTTACGGTTCCTTCCGGCAGCGTTACCACCGCCACCAACAACTACATGACCTATAACGTGTTGGACGAAGAACTGGAAGGTTACTTGCAGCTCATCAAGACCGATACCGAAACCGGCAAGGCGGTCAAGATTGCGAACACTGCTTTTGCACTGTACAAGTTGGATGATAAAGGCAACAAGACCCGTATCTCGATGATTGATCCTGCCAGCGGCAGCGCCACCAAGAAAACCGATGTGTTCTACACCGATGCGGATGGCCTGATGAAAACGCCTGAAAAGCTGCCGCTTGGTCGCTATCTCATTGAGGAATTGCAGGGACCCGAAGGTTACTACAATGATCCTGCCTACTCTGTAGAATTTGAAATCACTTCCGAGCGTGTCTGGCAGGTCGTGGGCAACGCCACCAATGACATGGACGAGTACATTGTAGAAGAAAAGTATTTCAACCATGAAACCCTCGGACAGTTGACCATCCGCAAGCTGGGCAATGTCCTGACCGATTACAAAGACGGGCAGTTCATCTACACGCAGGATAATTTGGCAGGGGCAACCTACGAAATCCACGCGGACGGCGATATTGCCACGCCAGACCGTCAGGGTACTTATTGGTATAAGGATGGCGACCTTGTTGCCACTGTTACCACAGGTGCGGCAGGTCAGGTCGATGAGGTGAAATTTGCCCCCAATCGTACACAGGCCACCTATGATTTCCTCACCATCTCCCATGACGGCACCAAAGGTGAAGTGACCGTGACCCTGCCTTTGGGCAAGTACACGATCACCGAGGTCAAAGCACCCTATGGCTTTGTGCTGACGCAGCAGAGCTATAGTGTTGAATTCGGCTGGGACAACCAGCGCAATGATATTGTGCTGGCGAAAACCATCGTCAGCCACGAGCAGGATGGCGACAAAGAGTGTTCATACGGCATTATCAATGTTAAAGATGCTTCGGATGCCCATAAGACCGCACAGATCCTTGTCTTTGAAAATGCGCGTGTGCTGCCGGTTCCCGAAAAGCCCGATGACAAGGTCAGCAAAATCGGCGTTGGCATCTATAAGCAGGACCGCGAAACACTGACCTATCTGCCCGGTGCTGTGTATGAACTGTACACGGTGGACGATATTTTCGCAGCAGATGGCACGAAGCTGGTGGACGCCGGTGCAAAGCTGGCAACCAGTGACCCAACCAACGACAGCGGTTTTACTTGGTTTGATGAGGATGTGCCCATTCGCGCCGAAACCTATCCGGACTCCGGCAATAGCGGTAAATACCGCATTGTCGAAATTACCGCCCCTGCTGGGTATCTTCTTGATAACAGCCCCATCGAGGTCGAGTTCACCTATGCCGGTCAAGAAGTGGCATGGCAGGTAGTGGATGGCACAAACACCAATTTGCGCACTACGGTGAACATCTCCAAACAGGATGTCACCAACGGCAAAGAGCTGCCCGGTGCCAAGCTGGAGATCCACGAGGCAGATGGCAAGCTGATAGAAGGCTGGACCTCTGCCAAGACACCGCATACCGTGCGCGGTCTGGAGCTGGATAAGGAATACACCCTCATCGAAAAACGTGCTCCTGAAGCCTATGCAGAAGCCGAAAACATTGTGTTTAAGCTCGTACAGGTTGGAAATGAACAGGAAAGCGAGGTCCATGTAAAGACCGGTGGTACGTGGGAAAAGCTGGACGACACCACCGTAGTCATGCAGGACGCACCTGTATTGGATATTGACAAGGTGGACGCAGGCGGCACCTTGCTGCCCGGCGCAACGCTGACCATCCGTGATGAAGATAAAAACGTCATCGACACATGGGTGACCGACTCCAATACGCATCATGTTCCGATTTCGGAAGATGGTATCCACCTTTCTGACGGGAAAACCGAGCATATCTACACCCTGACGGAAGATGCCGCGCCTGCCGGTTATGAGGTGGCAAGTTCTGTTCAGTTCAAAGTCGAGCTGGTAGACGAGACGGTCTGTTTGTATCTGCGCACAGATGAAAAGGCAGACTGGGAACGAGCCGATAAGCGTCTTATCACGATGGTCGATAAGGCTACCCCGCACCATGAGGATACGCCAGAACCTACCCCTGCACCTACTCCGGCTCCCACACCTGCCCCAACACCGGTGCAGACCCCCGCACCGACTTCCACCCCCGCGCCGCAGCTGACGATCCCCCAGACCGGAGACACGTTCCCGGTGGCCTTGCTGGTCGTTGTTGTGTTCGGTTCTATTGCTGCAATCGGTGTGCTGACCTACAAACGCCGCAAATCTGAAGCTGATACCGAGGAGGACGACCAGTGATATGATTTATACCTGCATCGCAGACGGAATCCGCAGTCCGCCTGCGTTTTTTCTTAAAAATAAGTAAAGGACACGATGAAAAATGCAAAATGAAAACACAAAACGCGCATGGCTGTATGCGCGCATCCCCGGCAATGATGTTGAAACACTTCGCTGCATTCGTGAATGTGCAGCGAAAGCACAGCAGGACAACTGCAAAATTGTCGGCACCAGCGCTGACGAAAGATATGGCTGGCTGCTGCGCCCCGGCTACCGTGAAATGATGCGGCAGGTCAAGGCCGGGGAAATTGACTGCATTTATATTTACCGTATGCGCCAGATCAGCGGCAAGGAACAGCATCTATTTCGCTTTTTCCAACAGGTCATGCAGCATGGCATCAAGGTTGTAACACTGGAATACAGTCTGCGCGACAGACTGCATGAGTACAGGTTGGAAATGAAAATTGAAAACTATGCAGCGCGGCACAAACTGCCCTTACCATGGTGAGCTGCGAAAAATGTCGCAGACTATGACTGAAAAGTGCGGAAAAATGTCGCAAGAAGGGATGAACTATGATTGAAGAAACCGCAGTTCGCGTGGAAATCAGCGCTGCGCGGTTCGCTAGCCAGAGTATTTTTGATATACTCCGGCTGACGGTGCAGGCGATGAGCAGCCAGAATTATGGGCAGCAAAGCCTGAGCGCGCTCAACCGGCAGGAACGTCCGCTGGCATCGGTGGATGTAAATAAGAAAACGCTGCCCTACATCCGCAGGCAGCTGAAGCAATACTCCGTAGACTTCTCTGTCACAAAAGACCGAGACATCGGTCAGATGTATTTGTGGTTTAAGGGGCAGGATGTGGATCGTATTCAGACTGCGTTGGAAAACTGCATTGCAGAGCGCGGCAAAGAACGCCCAATTCCGGAACTGAGAGACCTATGCGACCGCGCCGCGCAGCGGGTCAAAGAGATGAACCAGTCCCGCCCTGTGCCGCCGCCGGAACATGGAGAACGCCTATGAACCAGCCGAAAAGAAACTTGAAAATTTGGATACCCATTGCAGCCACACTGTTCTTTTGGTTGGGTGACTGGATGGGTTATACCTATAAGCTCACCGAGGGCAGCGCCACCCACCGGCTGTCGGCTGCACTGAACCCGAACAGCCTACTGCTGCACCCGTTCAGGCTCTCGGCAGACGCCTTCTCGCTTGGCTGCGGCATTGCCACAGCGCTCATGGCAGGGCTTATTTACCTTTGTGTGAAGTACAGCAGGCATCGCCTGATGCCCCAGAAGGAGTACGGCAGCGCCCGCTGGGGCGGCCCGGAAGATATTGCCCCTTTTCAGGATGAAAACGAGCAGAACAACCTGCCGCTCACGGCATCGGAAAGCCTGAGTCTTTCTCCAAAAATGAAAGTCACGGCAAACGATAACTATAACCGCAATAAGAACGTGATCGTGTTCGGCCCATCTGGTTCCGGTAAGAGTTACAGCGTTGCAGGCCCGCAGCTATTGCAGTTTAACAGTAACTATGTGCTCAGTGATCCGAAGGGAGAGTTGCTTCAGGAATATGGCAATGTCTTACTCTCTCAAGGATACAAAGTGAAAGTGTTCAACCTGAAAGACCGGGATAAATCCGACCATTATAACCTTTTCGCCTACATAAAAAATGAGAATGATATTCTGGTCGTCACCAAGAACCTTGTCAAAAACCTGAAAGAAGATCCCACCGCCAAGAGCACCGCCGACCCGATATGGGAGGAAGGCATGACGGCGCTGCTGGAAGCACTGATCGGCTATGTGTTCTACGAATTGGAGCCGGAAGAACGGAACATGAACAGCGTTATGACGCTGCTCCTTATGCTGGAATCGCAGGGGGATGGTCCTAACAGCGTAAGCCAGCTGGACCTGCTGTTTGATGACCTGAGCATCAACAAGCCGAACTCCTTTGCTGCAAAGCAGTATAAGCTCTATAAGATGGCTCCCGGCAAGACCGCACAGAGCATCAATGTGTCGCTGGGGCTGCGCATGAGCGCATTCAACATTCCGTCCATTGCCAATATCTGCGCGGACGATACGATTGACCTGCGGGAACTGGGCAGCGAGAAAAAAGTGGCGCTCTTTGTTGTTACGCCCGACACAACAACCGCCTACAATTTTTTGGCGGCAGTTATGTTCCAGCAGTGCTTTCAAATTCTGGTGGATATTGCAGACCATCGCCCGGATAAGCGCTTGCCACGGCATCTGCGGTTCCTCTTGGATGAATTTCCGAACATCGGCATGATACCGGATTTTCAAATCCTTATCAGTACGATTCGCAGCCGTGACATTGCTTGCACCCTGATTTACCAGTCATTGAACCAGCTGAAAAGCCAGTACAAAGATGACTGGGCGACCATCTATGAAAACTGCGATTCTATGATCGTTCTTGGCGCAGGCGGTAACCCAGAGAATCTGGAATTCTTCTCCAAGGCGTTGGGCAAGGCAACCATTGAAGTCATGAACACATCGGAGAACAAAGGCAGTCAAGGCTCGTATACGAAGTCCTATCAGGCTCTTGGACGTGAGTTGATGACCCCAGAAGAAATCCGAACTATGCCCCGGAACTGGTGCCTGCTGATGATTTCCGGCGTGGCACCCTTTTATTCACGCAAATACAATCTGAAAGACCACCCCAATTACCATTTGGTAGAAGCGGAAGGCGGCAAGCCTTTCGATTATGACAGGCGCGCAGAGCAGTCTTTTGCGGACTTTATCAGCAATGTAAAGGACGTAAAGACTGTAAAGCTCTGTGCCGAAAATAACAACTGAACGGAGAAATGAACAATGGAAATGGTATCTACGATTACGACCCTCATCTCGAATGTTGTCACCTTTGCCGGTGGCCTCCTGCTGCTGTTCGGCGCGGTGACGCTGGGCACCAACCTGAAGGACCATAACGGCCCCGGTATCAGCAGCGGTGCATGGGCAATGGCAGGCGGTGTGCTGATCATTGCGGTCGCCACCTACTTTGGCACACTGACGGTCGGGTAAAGGAGGGCTGCACTATTTTTGAAGATACGATACGCAGCCAGTTGGAGGGCATTTCTGCCACGGTCAACTCTATGGGGCAAAATTCCGGTTTGCTCAGCAGCCTGACAGACTGGAACAGCACGTTGGCGGGCTATGCCGACAGCATAAGCACCGGCGTTGTCATGCCGGTGGCGCTGACCCTGCTGGCGCTTTTTATGATTCTGGAGTTGTACAATGCCACCCAGCGCATTGCCATGAACGGCAGCAACAACGCGTTTACGATCCAGCAGATTGCGCTGGTCATGCTGAAAATTGTTGTTTGCCGGTGGGCGGTGGTACATACAACGGAAATCCTGAACGCACTCTTTGAAATCGCATCCACCGTGACTACGGGCATATCCGGTTATGTCGGCAGTGGCGAAGTCAATACGACCGTTGACATTGAAAATGCCATCGCCGCGCTGCCGGGCGGCATTGGCAACATGCCGGTGGCGTTGGAGTTGATGGTTGTTGGCTGGATGCTGCGCATTGTGAACATCGTGGTCAACACCATTGTGGCAGCACGCTTTATAGAGTTGTATGTCTACAATGCGATGGCATCGCTGTCCATAGCCACACTCTGCTATCAGGAGCTGCACGGTATTGCGGTGAACTTCCTCAAATCCTACCTCGCGGTTGCCTTGCAGGGCGCAGTGCTGTATCTGGTCATCGGCTTTTATCCGGCACTGGCCGGTTCGTTGGGCACCGGCGGCAGCATCACGGAGCAAGCGTGGGCAATGCTGGGGCAGTCGGTGATCCTGCTGGTGGCAGTGTTTATGAGCGGAAAGTTCACGAAAGCCATTACCAATGCAATGACCTAATACCATTTGGAGATTGAAAAAGCTATGATTGCCACAAAAACAAACCTCGAAATCACAGAGTACAGAGAAAAGTTCTTTTTGGGGCTATCTCTCCGCCAGCTGGCCTGCTTTGCTGCGGCTGCGGTGCTGGCGATTGCGACCTGCTTTGTCTGTCTGCACTGGCTGCGGATGGATATGCAGGTCGTTTCTTATATCGTCATGGTGGAGGTACTGCCCTTTCTGGGGCTGGGCTTCATCCGCCGTGACGGTTATCCGTTTGAAAAGCTCGTGAAAATTTACTGGGCATGGCACAGCGAAAATGCAGAGGTGCCGATCCGCCCCTATAAGGAGAGTCGAAATGTTCAAAAGAAAAGAACTCGCAGAAATTCCGAATGTGAAACCTATTGCCGCCGAAACGAAAAAGCAGCGCGCAAAGGAAGGAAAGCAGCGGTCAAAGCAGCTGCGCAGATCCGCAAAACAATCCGAAATGAATGCCGCGCAGAGCGCCCGCAGCATCAAGAAGCGCCGTGCACCTGAGAAGGCTGCGGACTGTCTGCAATACGAGCGTATGTACGAAAGCGGCATTTGTGAGGTGGAGCCGGGACTTTTCTCCATGACAATGGCGTTCACGGATGTCAATTTTCAGCTGGCACGGCAGGAGGAGCAAAAAAGTCTTTTTACCCAATACAGCGAATTTCTGAATTATTTCGACCCGGACACACATCTGCAAATCAGTCTTGTGACCAGGCGCGTGGATGAAGCGGAGTTCCGCCGCGACACGTTTCTGCCGCTGCGCGGTGATGCCCGTGACCGGTACAGCGAGGAAATGAACCGCGTTATATCGGAAAAAGCGCTGCAAGGGCAAAATGGACTGATTCGGGAGAAGTATATCACTATCAGCTTGCATGAGGATGATTACAGAAAAGCGCAGGTTCGGCTGCTCAAACGCGCCGAGGACATCCAAAACCTGTTCAAGCGCATGGGCAGCACTGTACGCAGGCTCTCCGGTATTGAGCGCCTGAACCTGCTGCATGGTATTACCCGCCCGGAAGAAGTCATGGCATTTTCTTATGATTGGCTGCTGGCAGAGGATTCCCTTACGACCAAGGATTTTATTGCGCCCAGCGGTTACAACTGGAAGCCAGAGCATGATGACTCCCGCGCTGTGTACAATGACCGCTACCAGTTTGGCGAGTATTATGGCAAGGTGTTGTATCTGCGGGATATTGCCCCGCAGATGAAAGACAATCTGCTTTCGCTGCTCAGTGACTTAGACTTTGATAATGCAATTTCCATTCATGTAGATGCCGTCGAGCAGCGCGAAGCCGTTGAGCAGGTTCAAAAGCAGTTGGCTTATATGCAAAAAGAAAAGGGCGATGGCATGGTCAATGCTGTGCGCATGAACCTGCCCGCCTACATGGGCGTGCGATATGAACTGACCAACCAGATCGAGGATGCCGAAGAGCTGCTGGATAACCTACACAATTATAACCAAAAGATTTTCAAGGTCTGCATCCTGATCCACACCTATGGCCGCAACAATGCCGAACTGGACGAGCGTGTGCAGCAAATCTGCAATACTGTGCAGCAGCAGACTTGCCGGTTCAGCCCTATCCCGTTTGAGCAGTGCGCTGGCATGAACAGCGTTTTACCACTTGGAAAGAAATGGCTGGCGCTGGAGCGCACTCTCCTGACAGTGAATACCGCTATCTATGTGCCGTTTACTACGCAGGAACTGTTCCAACCCGGTGGACTGTATGAGGGCACCAACGCCCGCAGTAAAAATCTGATTATGGTCAACCGAAAACTGCTGCCTGCCCCGGCTGGTATGGTGCTGGGCATGACCGGCTTCGGCAAATCCTTTGCTGTTATGCAGATGATGGCAGGTATCATGCTGCGCTGGCCGGAGGATGATCTGGTCATCATCGACCCGGAAAATGAATATGCGCGGCTGGTCGAGGCTTTTGGCGGTGAAGTGATTGAAATCTCGGCTTCGAGCAAATCTCATATCAATCCGATGGATATTTCGGAAGATTACGGCGATGAAGGTAATCCTATCCAGCTGAAAAGCCAGTTTCTGCGGGATTTCTGCCAACTGGTTTTGAACAGCAAAGAGCTGAGCGCCCAAGAGTGCAGTCTTGTGGACCGCGCAGCGCTGATTACCTACCAGAAATATTTGCTGCATCCGGAGCGTGAGCAGATGCCCTCGCTGCATGATTTTTACAATAATTTGTCTTTGCAGGGCCCGCAGGCAAAAGCGCTTACGATGGCGTTGAGTATGTATGTGGATGGCACAATGGACCTGTTTGCCCACCAGACAAACGTGGATTTGCAGAACCACTGCATCTGTTTTAATACCGTGAAACTGGGCAAGAGTATGCAGTCCATCGGCATGATGACGGTACTGGACCAGATTTGGAACCGCATCACCCGAAACCGTGTGCTGGGACGCCGCACTTGGATTTTCACCGATGAGTTCCAGCTCCTGCTGGGTAACAGCGCCTGCACGAACTACTACTTCGAGCTTTCCAGCCGTGCCCGTAAGTGGGGTGCCATCCTGACTTCCATTACCCAACATGTTCGCTCTGTGCTGAACAACGAGGATGCTCGGCGTATGCTGTCCGACTGCGGCTATATCAAGCTGCTGAATCAGGCCCCGGACGATGCGAACGACATTGCACGGCTGCTTCATATCTCCGATGAAGAAAAGCGGTATATTGAAAATGCCGAGGTTGGCAGCGGGTTGTTGATTGCAGATAAAGTGGTGGTGCCGTTCAACAACACGTTCCCGCAGGACACTGAGCTTTTCCGTCTGATGGATACCAATCCTAACCGCAAGAAATAAGCCGGGATTGTAGGGGTTATGAAATGTCAGAACTATTCACGCAAACGAATAAGCAGAAGAAACTCTTTCGAACAGAAGAGGATATTGTAGCGAACATTCAGACTCAATTCGGTATGCCGCATACGGGAAAAGACCTTCTGCTTGATGCAAAAATGGGGCCAAATAAAGACCGGTCCAGTCGTCTGGACTCGGAACCAGACGCGCTATCTGATACAGGAATGTCCGATGATGTCGGTGCCGGTGACACATCCGGAATCCTGCATAATTCTGCTGGAGGTAATAAGAATACTATCACCGGCACAAACACACCGCGCTCCAGTCGTACAAGCGCCTATTATGATTTGCTGCGCAGCCAGCACAAGGACGGTCACTATAAAGCTCCTGCATACCGGGTTGTGGATGCCGTAGAAAGCCCGCTGCAAGCTGGTGCCAGCGCTTTGAACTATCACGATGATTTCGATACCGATGCAGTGCAAAATGCAGGGCTGTACATGGCAGTAGCGCAGACTGTTGTGGAAGGCAATATCATGGCCGCAGCAGCGGACAGCGCTTTTGTGATCGGCAAGCAGACCGGCAATATCCTGAAAGACCTGAAAGACGAGACAATCAATGCAAAAGGCGCCTTGAAAGCAGGTGGAAAAGTTCTGTGTCTGCAAGGTGGGAAATCCGTTGTAAAAATCGGCGGTGCAACCCTACGCAGTACAGAGCAGTACCTATCTTCATTTCAGGTTTCAACGGATGATTTCACCGGCAGTGTTCCGGGAAAGGTCAAAGAGGCTGCTACCAATACCAGGAACATTCTGAAAAAGATAACCAACGTGGTCCTGCACCCACTGCGAAATCTGATTGCTATGGGAAAAGTGGTCCTGATTGGTGCGGTTATTTTACTGTTCCTGATTATTGTAAGCCTGTTGGGGCAGATGAGTGGCACAACGTCCACCTCTGTGTTTGGCGCGAATCGTATTGAGGACGTTCAGACACTTGTGCAGAAAATCAACGACTACCGCAATGCAGCGGTTACCGAGGGCATCTATCAGGCATTCCAGAATGATGTTGACCCCAATGGCAATCCCTATGGGTACGATTCGCTCACCGGGCAGCGCAGCAATAATTTGCAGCATGGTGTCACTTGGAACTATGCCAATGGCATCTACAATGACACGGCGGAGATTATTTCCTTGGCAGCAGTGTATTACCAGCAGAACTGGCCGCGTTCGGAGCTTTTGTCCGCTTTCAGCGACAATGTGCCCTTTACAAAATTCTGCCGAGCACTGGCAGCGTATGGTCTGGATGTGACTGCACGAGAGTCAGCTCCTTATTCCTGCATGAGCTATGGCGGCTGCGTGAACGGTTACCGCAGCGAAGGCGAGGTGGTTTCCATCAAGGACTACCGCCTTGAAACCCATACTTGCAGTGAGGGTGACGATGCCTGCGGGCAGTACGATGCCGCCGCAGAGTGGCACTGGAATGAAGGTCATGCGGAGAACGGAAGCTATACTGTATGGAAAGAGGACGGCACACATGATGTGACCGTCTTTTTTCCTGTCATTTTCCCGGATGGTGCAACAGGCTCTGAACTTTCCGATTTGCCGGAAGAATACAACGCAGTTGCTGATGGGAAAATTAAGGCAGCGGACTGCACCGGCAATATTGTGCTGGATGATAGCGCTAATTTGTACAAGGGTGAACTGAACGACTGGTTTTATGCCCCCGATGAACTGACTGTCACTTTTACTGTTGTAACTGGCGAGGGTGATGATGCAGTTTCCGATGATTACGAGGTTACTTTCTCCAATGCAACCGCCATACCTTGGTGCCCCGGAGAGTTGAACGATGGGCAGTACGGTCATTATGATCTGAACTGCACGATTTATCTGACAGGATATGACCGCTACACAGACCCGGAAACGCAGGCCCCAAACGGTGCGGACGGCGGAACCGGAAATCTGGAAGCGCTGGCAGAAAGTTGTGATGCAGGAACTTTGACCCGGACAATCATCAAGCAGGATCAGTACGGTAATGAGTATGCCGGTAATGCGGTATCCGCCCGATATACAAAAGCGATCACGCTGCCCAGCGGCGCAAACGGATTTCAAGGTTGGTATAAAGATGGCGAAGATGCTTACGGAAATGTGGAATGGGCATCGCTTCTGTATCGCATGGACTGGGAAGAACTGTATGGGATTGTGGACGGCATAAAATGCCGCGCCACCGGCAGTGGCATGACCGAGGAAGAACTGCGGCAGCTATTTGCCAGCCTGAATATCGACGCCACGAGCGCACGCGGTCAGGTGGTCGCCTTTGCGTTAAGCTGCCAAGGAAAGTTTGTCTATGCCCAGCCATCTTCGCTGCGCGGCGGGCCGGGCAGCCCCAGCGTGGGCATCAATCTGGATTGTTCGAGCTTTGTCCAATATTGCTATTGGGCGCAGAACTTGCCTTTTTCCGCAGGTAGCACAGCAGCCTATCGGAACGCAGCAGACCTAGTCAGTATTTCCCCGTCTGAAGTCCAGCCGGGAGATTTGCGCGTGGTTTACGCCTCCGGCGGTGAGCAGGGGCACGTTCAGATGGCGCTTGGCGGTGGTGCGTGGATCGAGTGCTGCTATGGCTATGGCGTTGCAGTGAATATGTCCAACGCCTGGATGGAGAGCAGACCATGCTATTATTTCCGCTATGCGGGATTCTGAGAGGTGTTTTTTATGAGAAAATTTCTCGCATTACTTTTTGCGCTTTTACTTTGTACAGCAACAAAAGTCTATGCAGAAGATGCTGCTACTGTAACGGTGGCGGTCAAGGATTTGCCGCAAAAATTGCAGAACCGCACTGTGATTGTCACACTTGGCAATGGCCCATCTGATACAGAATCAACAGTTATTGTTCTTGATGGGTTGAACAACTACACGGAAACAGTGACAGTCGCACCGTCAGAATATTACTGCGCGGCTGCTGTGCAGTATGATGCCTTGGAGGATTATCCCTTGCAGGAAATCAACCAAACGACATTTTTGCAAGCAGAAGGCGGGAACCACTACGACCTGATTTATACCTTGGCAGGCAGCAGCTGGTATGAGAGCGTGACCGGCCAGCAACGGCACTATACGTTGCAACCGCTGGAAACGCCACCAGAGAACTATGAGCCAGAACCGGCACAGGTAGGAGCCTATCTGACTGCGCCGATTGGTTTTTCCCAACACGTGATAGTTTACTTGCAGAATTCGTACACTGATGATGTTTATGATTTGGAGCTTTATGAATCGAATGGGTTGGCCGCTGTTGAACCAAATGCACTGAGCGGAAAATATGCTTTTCTTTCGGCTTATGTTGTTGGTGATGCAGAAAACCGTTACCAATTCAGATGTGAGCAGAAGGAACTCTCTACTGAAAACGGTGTGGACTTTCATTTGACAGTGACGGACACTGCCAATCCAGACCGCGAGATGAACACGCCAAGCCGAGATCAAAATAGCACGGTGCAGGCGGCGAACAGTTTCAACAACAGAAACACGGATGCACCGCAGCAGCCGACCGCAGTGCCAGAGATTGTTTCCCAACCTGTAAAGCAGCAGAAGAAGCAGCTTGATCAGTTTTCCTTGCTGCTGGACTTCATGCCGGTGGTGCTTGTGGGGGCGGTGCTCTTTGCAGTGTGCCGCAAGCATCTCCGTTGAGACCCACAGGGGTAACCGGAGCGTGAGCGACGGTTAGCAAGCATTGCATCTGGGTCTCACAGATGCAGATCAGGGACACCCTGAAACCCGTTTTGGGCAAACCCAAGCCCAATAGAGGAAGGTGACTTTATGGCGAATCGCAGACGTCCTATACCGAAGCGCATCTGGTTTACGGAGGAGGAGTGGCACTTAGTTGAAGCAAAGATGGTTGAAGCTGAAATGACAAATTTCTCGGCGTTTGGTTTAGAGATGCTTTTGCATGGAGAGGTACGGCATTATGACTTTTCCAATCTGAAACAATTAAATGCTTCGATGGGTCGCATCGCGGGCAGCATTAACCAAATTGCAAAACGCTGCAATGAAAATAAGTCGGTTCATGCCAATGATGTGGAGCAACTGCGCCGAGAATTTCTTGAACTGAAAGCCGACTATTTGGAACGTGTGGTTAAGCTGTTGAGAAAAATTTATTGAATAGGAGAATGACGATATGAATCAAAATGAAGAAATCCGTGTGTTATATGTGCAGCCGGGTAAGTACCCAGAGGAAATCAAAATACCTAATACGCTGGAAACTTTTCAAAAATATGTTTGTGGGAGTATAGAAAGCGTAAGATTGGACAGGGATGCCTATATCATCTGTAATGATGAAGGAAAGCTGCTTCCATTACCACCGAACCGCTTATATGGTCCAACGGATTTCTTCGCGGGTCCGTTTCTGATATGCGGAGACGGTGGCGAAGATCTGATAAGTTTGACGGATAGTCAAATTACTAAATATGAGAAAAAATATCACTCACCTCTGATTTTCCTTGAGCTATATCCGAAGCCGATTACTCTCAAATGCACGCCAGAATTGTATGCTAAATGCATGGGAAAAGAACATCAGCATGATGCACAGGAAAATGAGCGCGATGAGAGATAAGTCCATTAGCATAAAACGAAAATCATGAAATAATTTCAGGCAGATGCCCTATGTGAGATTCATTTCACATAGGGCATCTTTCTTTTCAGGGAGCTTCTTATGGCTATCACAAAAATTCATGCGATAAAATCTACTCTTGGCAAGGCACTGGCCTATATCGAAAACCCAGACAAGACCGACGGTCAGATGCTGGTGTCAGGCTATAATTGTGAGCCTCAAACAGCTTCTATCGACTTTGAAATGACAGCAGTGCTTGCGCACAAGGCGCGGAACCTGAAAAGACAGCGTTCCACAAATCTTGCTTATCACCTGATACAGTCTTTTTCTCCAGAAGATGCTGTCACGCCTGAGCAGGCCCATGAGCTGGGGAAGAAACTGGCATTTGAATACACAGGCGGCAAGTACGAGTATGTGGTAGCAACTCACATTGATAAAGGTCATATCCATAACCACATTATGATCAATGCAGTTTCCTTTTACGACTATAAGAAACTGCGAACGGTGCCTTACCGCACGGCACGTCAGATACGGGATATTTCTGACCGCTTGTGCATGGAAGCACATTTATCCGTGATTGATGATCCACAAAAGATTGGGCAACTGTATCCTGAAAACGCAGGGAAAAAGAAATCTGTATCCAACCGGACGGAAATCCGAAAGAGGCTGAATTTTTGCTTGGAGCGGGCAACGGATTATAGTCAGTTTCTTTCTATGGCAAAGGAACTGGAAATCACACCTACAATTCGAGGCAAGCATATGAGCTATTTGCTGGAGGGCGCGGGTCGAGCTGTTCGGGACAATAGCTTATCTGATACTGATACATTTACTTATGCCGGTATCTGCGCCAGACTGTCTGATAATGCACAAGAGCAGAAATACCTGAGAAAGACAATTACCGGCATCCTCAGTACAGCAACTGGCATGGCGGACTTTGCGGATAAGCTGAAAACGGCAGGTATCGAAACCAAAGTGAAGAAAGCGACTGGGCAGGTACTGTACCGAGCCACGGTGCTGGATGGTGCGTGGGTTCCAGAAGATGCACTCGGTTCGGAATTCACCAGCGAAGGAATTGAGTATGCACTGAAGAATGGGGAAATGCAGATTGCAGAAGACGCGGAGATCACGCTGATTGACCGCTATCAGGAATTGACGATTCAGTATCCAGAAGTTTGTACGGCAGCAGTGAAGTTAAGCAGCCGCCAAATTCTGTCGGCGGGTAAAAACGGCTTGGTTCTTCAGGTTCACGATGATAATGACAACCCTGCCAAACTAATGGTCAACAAAAGGGAAGTGACAACTTCGTCGGATGGCGAAATCACTTTCAATGTCGGAAACGACTTTTCTTATGACGTGGTTTATGAGGACGAAACCCACGGCACGATCCGAGGCACAAAGCTGATTCAGCAAATTGATGAAGAAAACAACGTACTGCCATTGGCGGTTGTACTAACAGAAGATCAGATTAAAACAATGTCTCTGCGGGGAGTTACAATTGCGTTGCCAAGCAAGGGGATAGAGAGGCTGTTTATTCCAGAAAAATATGTAGTATGCAATGCGGCGAATGGACAATGTGCAGTTTCGCTCTACCCGAATCATCAATATAGCTATATTCCAACTAGCGGCGAAAATAAAAGAAATAGCATACAAGGGGATCAACTTGCGGCAATTTTAGGGGTGGCGATAAATCCATCGACAGAAAATACTACACTTAGTCGCAGAATAGCTGCAGTGGAACGTCGTATGGGAATTGAAAATGCAAAAAATCTAGGAAAGGTCCTCCTTGGAATGACAAGCGAAAATATGTATACAGCAGCTGATTACGATAAGGCGATACTAAGCCTAGGCAAAAAGCAAATTGATCTTACGAACAAAATTTCTGCTATGCAGGAAAAGCGAAAAGAAGTTGCTGCGGTTACCAAGAGCTTACAAATTTGCAAAACATACAGGCCTGTCTGGATGCAGTATGTAGAGTTGCCCATGAGTCAGAAATCGGCTTTTTACAGTGGTCATAGTACGGAATTGCAGGCTTACAGTAGTGCAGCAAAGAATTTGGAAAAAGAAGGAATTGACCAATCCGTTGATCTGGATAAAGCGATTGGATTTACTGAGCAACTTGAAAGGAAAATTGAAGAAACGAAAGAACAACTACGCGAGACAAATTCTGAAGAGAAAAAGGCCCAACAGGAGCGGAAGAAGGTTTTAGACATACAGGAAAACCACACGATAAACTGAACAATATTTATTGCTTTGTACAAAGTACAAATTATTGGATAAGTCGAGTTTTATAATAGAGATGTCGATACTATTGCCATCAGATGACGGATACTTGCAGCAAATAGCAAAATCCGTGAGGGAAAGTAAAGCATTTTCGGCAATGGAAAAGAGAAAGCATCTCTAAAAATAGACGGAAAACATTAAATAATATCAAAAAAGGACCGGAAAATCTCTATCGACGTGTTCTCTTACCTTTTGAAGGGAGAGTGGCGATCGTGCGCAGAGTTTCCGGTCCTTTGCCTTTATTTAAGCATTTTACTGGTGATGCCGTTCCAAGGGCACCTCCTTATTTGTTGATTCTCAACAAAAAATAAGGAGGACGTATAATGATCCAGCATGAATTTGAAGAGTTACTTGAGCAATTTAGTCAAGATGAACTGAATGAAAAAAGCACGGTGAAAGGACAGTTCACTAGCTATATAACCCGCCGAATGGAATGGCACGCAATTCGCTATGCTGCTAAGAATCGACCCAATGTCATTGTGATTTCCTTGGATCAGGCCCCACGACATCTGACAGATATTGATGCCGAGCAAATGTTTCGGAAGGTTGAGATTGAACTGGCTCTTCAACAGGAAGTACAGAGGCTTTCACCAAAAGAAAAGGAGTGGCTTTTGTGCTTTCTGAAAATGAACTACAAAGAAATTCAGAAACACTTTGGCTGTGGGCATACCTATGTCTATGAGAAGCGCAAGAAGCTGGCTGAAACAATGAAGGCGTTGAAGGAGTAACGACCATGAAGAGCTTTGAAGAACATCTGCGAGGCGCAAAAGCACATAACCGTGAGGATAAAATCTGGCTTGTTACGTGTTTTTCTGGGAAAATGGCTAAGTTGTGTGCCAAGTACGGCTTTCCCGATGATGAAGATATGTTCGTCTACCTGATCGAGCATTTCCTGCGGGACTTGGATAGGTTTGTCATATACGGTGATGACCATACCGTACATAGCGGAGGAAATGGCAGTGGCAACAGATAAGACTCGATATAAGGATGTAAAAGTTCGCATTCCGGAGGAAGAACTGGCTGTACTGAACTGCCGTGTTGCTAAAACAGGTATGTCCAGAGAACAATATATCCGTTGCCTGATTGCAGATACGATTCCTGCTGAATATCCGCCAGCGGATTACAGGCTTATCATTCGAAAACTGGATGAATTGCAGGAGGTGATGGAAGCACTGGTTGACGAGAACCCCGTCAAACGCGATGCAATGAAGCTGTATATTACGCTTCAAAATGTGGCGAGTACGGCGGATGTGCTGCGTAGGGCCGTGATGCCATTTGTGTCAAGACGCGAAAAGAAATAAAAAGTGGGGCTGCTGTATGTGGCAGCCCCATTTTCTATTATATTTGATCCCAGAATTCGACCGCAGGAATATAATTTACTTCGTATTTCTCCTCTATGCCTTCGTTAGACATTGCATTATTCAGGGAGTTATAAGCGGTGTCGTCATGGTAATAGGCATCCCTATATTCCCTTCGGCAAGGTCACACTGCTGCAAGGTGATTCCGGTGACGGCAAGAGTAAGCTGATGCTTTCTCTTGCCGCTTTGCTTTCTGAGGGAGCGCCGCTGCCGTTCTCCGATGACGAGGAAAGCTACGAGCCTGTGACGATCATCTATCAGACCACGGAGGACGATGCCGATGATACGGTTGTGCCGCGCTTCAATGCGGCTGGCGGCGATAGTGAACGGCTGTCGGCTGCACAGCGGTTTTTCTTTTTCAGATAGCATTCAAGAAGTCATAAAGTCGGGAGAGTAATGGAAGAGGTAATGCGTTTAGAATAGTGACCGACAATATTTTGAGCGCTACTTGTGGTTTTATGGAGAATCTGCTATAATATCTATGTTTATTTGTGAGGAATGGGATTGATATTCTTTTCTTACTAAAATTACGGAAGGAGGGCTTGACAATGATGCTCAAAGGCGCGAAAATGGCTCGGCTCGGCTCGGCTCGGCTCGGCTCGGCTCGGCAGTAGTATTGCGCCTTTTATTCAGTGTGTCAAGCTCTATTACATCAAATCGTCAGGTAAAATCCGGAAGCAGGGTGAACTATGCCCTGTTTTCGGATTTTTTCTTTTGTGGGAAGGGGGAACACTGCTGAAACTTTACGCCTAAATGTCAGGTGTTGCGGATGCTTCAATCTATTTTATCGGTACACTTACTGCGGCAACAATTTTTGATGATTTAAACACACAGGAGGAATGAAAATGAAGAAAAAAGTTCTTAGCCTTCTGCTAACGCTTTGCCTTGTTATGACTTTCTTGCCAATGGCAGCGTTTGCAGAGAATGCACAGAACATAAGTGTCTGGGATGGCAGTACAGCGGCAGCGTTTGCAGGTGGAACAGGTACCGCAGAGGATCCTTATCAGATTGCTAACGGAGCAGAGCTTGCATATCTTGCAAGCTCTGTGAATAACGGAGAAACCTACGAAGCGAAGAACTTTGTTTTGACGGCCAACATAGACCTGAACGGACTGCCTTGGACACCGATTGCAAATTCTTTTTCTGGTGCACTGTTTGGAGGTTCGGATTATCGCGTCTTCGCCGGTAATTTTGACGGTAAGGGATATACCATCTCTAATGTTTCCATTGGGTCTGAGACCACGCCGCTTGAATCGGATGTATTGGGGTTGTTTGGCGCAACAGAGGGAAAAATCAGCAACTTGAATCTGGATACTGTTTCTATCCACGGTGTAGCAAAGATTGCTTCTGGATATGTCATCGGAATTGCCGGCGGTCTGGTTGGTTCTTCAGCCGGATCTATTGAAAATTGTCATGTGACAGGTTTGGCTATGGATATGAGCGCACCGAGCGACGTTTATGCTGCTGCATACTGGGTCGGCGGGCTTGTAGGTGCACTGGATGGAGCGCAGCTCATCAACGAGTGCAGTGTATCCGGCAGCATTACGGAAAAAGCCGGCAAGGGGTCTATCGGCGGACTGATTGGTGAATTGGGAAAAGCAGCGAAAATCACACACAGCAGATCCGATGTGACGGTAAATGTGAAGGCAGATTCCCGTGGCGGTGCGAATGTCGGCGGATTTATCGGCAAAGGAAACGGCAAAACAGATGCAGAAACGATTATTCGAAATTGTTACGCCACGGGCAATGTTACCGGCGGCGCATATACAGGCGGCTTTGCCGGCGGCCTATGGGGTCTGAATATCAAAAACTGCTATGCAAGTGGCAATGTATCACAGGCTGCGGCTGCTATGGCCTCTTTTGTAGGTACCGATGCCTCTGACCCAAATTACTATGGCTCCATTACAAACTGCTTTGCAACCGGCAGCGTAACAGGCTCATCACCCTTTCGGTATGCCTTTGCGATGCAGGATGCGACCAAGAGAAGCGAAATAACCAACTGCTATTTTGCTGAGGAAAACAGCAGTATTAAGAACCAGAACGAATCTGCAACTGAAAAGCCGCAGGATAAAATGAAAACCGAAGCTTTTGCAGCCGAGCTGAATAACGGCGACAACAGCAACGGATGGTCTTTTGTGAACGGACAGGTTGTTGGCGGTGCAGAACCGGCAGATTACAGTGCTGTGGATACAGCGATGGCAGCCATTCCCACTGATTTGACTGTCTATACCGACGAATCTGTTGCTGCATTAAACACGGCGGTGGACGGAGTTGTCAGGGGCAAAGCTTTGGCGAGTCAGGCTAATGTCAACGCAATGGCACAGGCTATCGAAGATGCGATTACTAACCTTAAATACAAGGGAGCAAGTTACACCAAAGTAGACGCAGCCATTGCCAAGGCAAAGGCTTTGAAGAAGGATGACTACAAGGATTTTTCCGGTGTGGAAGCTGCCATGAACGCCGTTGTCCGTAACAAGAACATCACTGACCAGAGCGAAGTTGATGCTATGGCACAGGATATCGAAAATGCGATTACTGCCCTGCAATACAAGGATGCAGATTACACAAAGGTTGATGCAGCCATTGCCAAAGCAAATGCACTGAACAAGGACAACTACAAGGACTTCACCGCTGTGGAGGCAGCTGTCAATGCCGTTGTCCGTGGTAAAAACATTACCGAGCAGACCGAGGTTGATACAATGGCTAAGGCTATTGAAGATGCGATTGCTGCCCTGCAGTACAAGGACGCCGACAAGACCACCCCGGCACCTGCTGCCACGGCTACCCCGGCACCTGCTGCCACAGCCACTCCGGCACCTGCTGCAACGGCCACTCCGGCACCTGCTGCAACAGCCAGACCTCAGTACACCATTCCGCAGACCGGCGACACAAGCAACCCTGCTTTGCTGGTTGTCCTTATGCTTGTCAGCGGTAGTGCAGCCATTGGAACAGCCGTTGTTGCCAGCAAGAAAAAGCACAACAGATAACTGAACAGCCCCCGTTCCATCTTCCGGGCAAAGCAAAAGCGCCGCAGCGATGTGGCGCTTTTCTATTGCCACAAAGCAGCAAATAGCGGGCTTTCCCACCATAAGCGATAAAGTTATATTCCCCACCATCGTAAAGCCCCTCATATCAAACAAAAACGTCCAAAATCGCCCTGAAAGCGAACAGTTTCGGGAGATGTTGGGCGTTTTTCTATTTTCAAAAGTAAACCTACAAAAACAGGCGCGGGCAAGGAGGTGATGCAGATGCCCCATATGCCGAAATATCTCAAGAGAGAATGAGTGTTCTTTCTTGGAGATTGCGGACGGAAGAAATATAACCCGCTACCCAGCGATAAGTTGCTGAAGGGGATGCAGCTCATTTGCAACAAGCCGTTCTTCCGGATATTTGCCCGGCTGAACATACAGAATACGGATTTTGTTTTCGTTAGACATTGCAATAACTCCTTTTTTGACAACAAAAATACCGCTGTATCGGGTGATACAGCGGGGATAACAAAGAATTTGGGGAATTGTGCCGCAATCTCCTATGAGAATGATATTTCAAAATGCTCATTTTTGCAAAGTTGTATTTACAGATAATGCGCTGACAATAAGACTGCCTTTTTGTATAAAACGGAACTGCTTAAATTGGCAGTATTTCACAAACTTGACCTATGTGTGTGAAAATGCATTGACAACAGAAGGGGATAATGTTATTATGTTGTCATAACAAGTAGATGAGGGAAAACTGAATAAGCTAAGAGGGAAGGGTACAAACAATTATGAAAGCTGCACCAAGATATTCTCAGATCATTAGCTATTATCGGTCACTCATTGAGTCAGGAGAGTTGGCAGAGGGCGACAAAATGCCCACGGAGGAGACCATAGGTGAGATTTTCGGCGTAAGCCGTATTACGGTAAGACAAGCGTTAGATGGCTTGGCGCAGAGTGGTTACATCTATAAAATACAAGGGAAGGGAAGCTTTGTAGCGGCAAAAAAAGCCGGAATGCAATTGAACCACTTGATTGGTTTCAGCGATGAAATGCGCAGCATTGGTATGGAACCTTCCACTTCACTGATTTCACAGAGTTTGGAATTTCCGAGTGAGCCGGTCGCCAACGCATTGGAATTGGATGGCACCCAAAAGGTATACATCATTTCTCGCTTGCGCTGTGCGGATGCAGTGCCTATGGCGGTTGAAACGGTTTGCCTGCCGTTCGCCAGATTCGCAGGGATCGAAACATATGATATGAGCAAGTCGCTTTATGCGCTTTTTAGACAGCGTTACGGCTGTGAGCCTGCAAAGGCAATCCAGAGCATTCAATCCGGTTTGGCAAAGGCAAAGGAAGCAAAGCAGCTCCAGATCAAAGCCGGTGCGCCTGTGCTGAGGATTACGCGAACTGCGTATGACGGCGCGGGAGTTCCGTTTGAATATACGGAATCCGTATATCGCGGAGATAAGTATGTTTTTAATGTAACATTGGAAAAATAAACCAATTTATTGCGTCCGTTCCACAGGACGCAATAAAAAATCGATACAGACGTTATAACAACATAACAACATGTATTTATTGACAGGATTTGAAAGGAGCACAGGACACAGATGAATCCGACAGTAAAGGAACCGAAAAAACGGTTTATGACGCTGAAACGACGCGAAGCCTGTTTGGGATGGCTGTTTGTTTCACCGGCCCTAATTGGGTTTAGCATTTTCACCTTTGGCTCAATTTTGTATTCCTTCTATCTGTCCCTGACAGACTATGATCTGGTCAGCACGCCAAAATGGGTTGGCTTTGACAATTATATCCGAGCCTTCACGAAGGATCAGTATTTTTATAAGTACTTTGGCAATACGCTTTACTTTGTCGTCACGCTGGTTCCCATCGTTCTGGCGCTTTCCCTCTTACTGGCTATACTGATCAACAAAAAGACCAGTTGGGTGAACAATATTTACCGCGTGGCGCTGTTCCTGCCCAGCATCACCTCAACGGTTGCGGTCAGTATGGTTTGGCTGTGGATCTTCAACCCGGATATGGGTTTGATCAACAACTTCCTGATGGCGATCGGACTGAATGACGTACCCATGTGGCTGGGTGATACAGCGTGGAGCAAGCCGGCACTTGTCATCATGCGTGTATGGCAGATGGGCGGCTACTATATGATTATGTTCCTTGCCGGTCTTCAGACGATACCCGAAACCCTGTACGAAGCAGCGGAGCTGGACGGCGCCAGCGGAATCCAGAAGTTTTTCCGCATCACATTGCCGCTTTTGTCGAACACAACGTTTGTTGTCATGATTCTTCTGGTAATCGAAGCGTTCAATATGTTCGAATCCATCTTTATTATGACAGCCGGCGGTCCTTTGGGTTCGACCAGTACCATGATGTATTACATCTACGAACAAGCCTTCAGTAGCTACAACATGGGCTATGCATCCGCTCTGGCATGGATATTCTTTGCACTGATTATGGTTGTGTCGTTGATCCAGTATAAATTCCGCAACGAACAGGGAGGAGAATAAAATGAAACAGAAATCCCTGGGCGTCAAGGCCCGTAAGCGCATTGGGTCAGTGGTTTATCACTGCTTTATGGTGCTTTTGTCGCTGACGATGATTTATCCGTTCGTGTGGTCGGTGTTGTCGTCCTTTAAGACGTCGGAACAGCTTTATGGCGGCTCTCCGCTGGATCTGCTGCCGAAGCCGGCAACGCTTTACAATTATGAGCGATTGTTTCAGGTACTGCCGTTCGGCAAGTTTGTCATAAACTCGTTCTTCCTCGCTGTGGCAATGCCCATATGCATGATTGCCGTAGCATCCCTGACAGCCTACGCGCTGACTCGGTTGGAGTTTAAGGGAAGGAACATCTTGTTCCTGGCGTTTGTGGCAACCATGATGGTGCCCAGCCATGTAACGCTTATCCCGAACTACAAAATCGTTGTGGATGCGCATCTGGCGAACACCTATACCGCATTGTTCCTTACCAGTATGTTTACCGGAACGAACGCATTCAACATCTTCTTTTTCCGGCAGTATTTCCTGAGCATCCCCAAGGATCTTGAAAATGCAGCGATCGTGGATGGGTGTTCCCGGTTGGGCGTGTTCTTCAAGATCGTTCTTCCCAATGCAAAGCCCGCCATTGCTACAACAGCAATTCTGTCGTTCCGCAGTGTTTGGAACGCATTCCTCTGGCCGATGATCGTAATCAACGACTATGACAAACTGACCCTGACGGTAGGTCTTAAATACCTCAAGGAATGGGATCCCAACTGGGCAGTTCTTCTGGCCGGTGCAACCATCAGCATCGTGCCCATCGTTATCGTATTCCTGCTGTTCCAGAAGTACTTCATGGCATCTGCCATGAACTCCGGTTTCGGCGGAAAATAACCAAGGACTTGCGACCTGTTACGGTCGTACAATATTCATACAAAACGGAGGACTAGAAATGAAAAAGATCGTTCGCAATGTCTTTGCACTGCTTTTGGCTCTGACATTCATCCTATCCCTTGCTGCCTGCGGCGGCAACAGCGCAAGCTCCGGTGCAGCACCTGCTGCTTCCGGCAGCGAAGAAACATCTACGGTTGCCTCGACCCCTGAAACGAAAGACCCTGTTACCCTTACTGTGTATACTTGGTGGGACGTCACCAAATTTGAGCACCTGCAGAAGATGAAGTCGGATTTTGAAGCAGAAAATCCGGATATCAAGCTGGAGTTCGTTACCATTCCCAGCAAGTATGCGGACACCATGATTACCAAGCTGGCAGCAGGTGAGATTCCTGATGTAATGATGCTTGCTATGGACCAGGTGCCCCGTTATGCGCTGAACGGTATGCTGATGCCGCTGGACGATCTGGCCAGCCAGGAGTACAAGGATTCCCTCTATCCCGTCGTTACCGAGGCTTTGACCGTGAACGGCACGATGTACGCGGCTGCCCGTGACATCACCCCCAAGGTCATGTACATCAACACCAAGATGTTCAAGGACGCCGGTGTGGAAATTCCTTCCGAAGATTGGACGATGGATGACTTTGTCGAGGTGGCAAAGCAGCTGACCAAGGGTTCCGGTGCCGATGCACAGTGGGGCTATTACTGGAAGAACTATACCGACCAGACCTTTGCTATGATCGCAGCCTTCGGCGGCAAGCTGTACAGCGAAGACGGCAAGGCAAGCGTTCTGTCTACCGACCCCAAGACCAAGGAAGCTGTCCAGTTCATGTATGACCTGTGCAACACCTACAAGGTATGCCCCACTGCAACGCAGGCTGCTCAGTTCGGCGACAACGAGTTCGCTCCCTTTATGGCAAACAAGGTTGCCATGCAGATTGGCGCCCTGTCCACTGCTTCTAACATGGATGCAAACGGCACGGAGTACACTGTTCTGCCCATGCCTTCCATTGATGGCGTTAGCAAGACTTCTTCTTTTGTAAACACCTGGGTCATCCCCAAAACCGCAAAGAACCCTGATCTGTCTTGGCGTGTTGTGGAGTTCCTGTCCGGTAAGGAAGGTCAGCAGATCGCGCTGGATATGAACTTCGGTCTGCCCGCATCTAAGCTGGTCGATACCGCTGCGTTTGAGGCAAAGGCTCCCTATAACAAGTACTTCGTGGAAGCTCTGGAAACTGCCGTTCCTTATCCCACGAACCTCAATGGTTCTGCTTTCCAGACCATGTTCCAGAAGGAATGCGAAACTCTGTGGGCCGGTGCAATCACGCCGGAAGAATTTGAGACCCGCGTGGACGAGCAGGCAGCAGAGATCCTTAACAAATAATTGGCTCACCGGTACGACCCGGAAGGAAGGGCGGCAATATGCCGCCCTTTTTTAGAAAGGAGGGCCTTATGACAGAAAAACTCCTGCCTGACGGAAGCTATCTGTCCAAAATCTATGAGATGCTGAATCGCATCGAGCAGCAGGAGCAGGAACCGATGGAAGCAGCCGCGGAGGCAGCCTACCATTCCATCAAAAACGGTGGTTTGCTGCACGTCTTTTCAACAGGTCATTCCCACATGATCGTCGAGGAGATGTTCTATCGAAGCGGCGGACTGGTTCCCATTAACCCAATCTTATCGGATGAGTTGATGCTCCACACCGGCGCGATAACCAGCACACAGATGGAACGCAAATCCGGCAAGGCTGCGGAGGTCTTGGGCAAGGCATCCCTGCAAAAGGGCGACACGATCATCATCTCTTCCAACACAGGCATCAACACCGTGCCGGTTGAAGCTGCGCTGTACGCAAAGCAAAAGGGGCTGACGGTTGTATGCGTCACGTCTAAGACGGTCTCGGAGCAGCTGAAACCGCGCAGTGCCATCGGAAAGCATCTGTGTGATGTGTCGGATATCGTGATCGATAACCATGCGCCCTTTGGAGATGGCGTCTTTACCGTTCCCGGAACCAATCAGGTGACGGGAGGTGCCTCTACCTTCGGCAGCCTGTTTATCGCACAGAGAATTGTTCTGAAAATCGAAAACCTGTACTTGAAAAACGGCGAAATTCCCCCGATATTGCGCAGTGCCAATATTCCCGGTGGCGATGAGTTTAACGCCAAGGCTGTTGCACTGTACCGCACAAGAATCCCGGCGCTTTCCTGATGGATGGAGGTAATGACCATGTATTTGGTGTGTGACGGCGGGGGAACCAAAACAGAATATATGCTCTTTGATCTGTCCGGACATATACATGGCTTCAGCAAGACACAGGGAACCAATGCCATCTTTATAAACCCGGATGCCGCTGCAGATGCTGTGTGCGGCGGCATCTCGGATTGTCTGCAACAGGCAGGTATCCGGGATACGGATCTGAATGAAATCTGTCTGTTCATTCCCGGCTTCAAAAATTCCGCCAATGCGGTGCGTGATCGTTTCCCGAAAACAAGGCTGATGGTATTAGGCGATGAGTATAACGCGTATTACGGAGCCTTGGGGGAACCGGGAGGCATTGCCGTTTTATCCGGAACGGGTTCCTTTGCCGTATGCAGAGATAAAAAGGGAAGTTGGATATCCGTCGGCGGATGGGGACCACTCTTTGGCGACAAAGGCAGCGGTTACCATATGGGGCTGATGTGTCTGGACAGGATCACACAGCAATGGGATCGCGGCAGTACCAACACCTTGCTGCAAACGCTGGCACTGAAGCAGCTGCATATGGAGAGTATCCCCTCGTTAAGGCAGGGCGCATATAAACCGGACTTTACACGGGAAAAAATAGCAAAGCTGTCTTATACGGTGGCAGAAGCTGCCAAGGCAGGGGACATAGATGCGCTGGGAATTCTGGATGAGGCATCTGTATGTCTGGCGGACTTGGCGGCTGCCGTGGCAAGGCGTGTAGGAAACGATGAACTGCCGGTATCCTTACTTGGCGGAACCAGCCATATGGGCGACATTTTTACGAAACGCTTTGAGTCTGCCTTAAAAGAGAAACTGCCGCAATGCAGTTACAGGAAACCTATGTTTGAACCCATTGTCGGCGCGGCACTTTTTGTGATGTACGAGATTGTCGGCCGCATGGATTCGCGTGAAGACTTTTTGAAAAATATACAAGCTGAATGGGGGACAACCTATGTTAATGGATGAGTATTTTTCTGCCATGAAAAACGTGCTGACCAAGGCAGAAAACACCCAGCGGGAAACGATTCTTGCAGCTGCCGATGAAATTGCGAATCGCCTGGAAAAAGGCGGCGCATGGCATATTATGGACACCGGGCATATGTTGATGTTTGAGGCCGTCGGTCGAACCGGCGGTATGATGGCGATAAAGCCCATCAAGATCACCTGCGAAATCCAGAACCCGGTGCGGTATCGCCCTTCTCCGGCGCGCGGTATCATCGGATATGACAGCATTCCCGGATTTGCGGATTATGTGCTGGGCAGAGCCAATGTTCTGCCGGAAGATGTCATTATGATCGGTTCTGTATCGGGATACAACTACTTCCCGGTAGACCTTGCCATTAAGGCGAACGAGATGGGCTGTGCCACAATCGCTTTGACGTCTGTCGAATACTCCAGCCACCTGACAAGCAAGCACCCCAGCGGAAAGCGCCTTTTTGAGGCGTGTACCTACTGTATTGATAACTGCACGAACTATGGTGATACGCTGGTCGATGTGCCTGCGTTGGGACAGGGTATCTGCCCGGCAAGCGGTATCAGCGCCAGCTATCTGATGTGGGCGCTGCAAAGCACAGTGGTGGAAAAGCTGCTGGCAAAGGGTCTGAAACCTAGTGTCTATATCTCCAACCATATGCCGAATGCTCCCAAAATCAACGGTGAGGCGCTGGAACGCTATAACGAATTTGGTTATTGATAAGGTATACTGCTATGGAATTGAGAACCGATAAAATCAGGGCTTGTTTCGACCGTAAGATCGGAAATTTCACGGAACTGTGGAATCTTTCCACCAATACCAACTATGTCCGCTGCGCGCCGCGCGACCCGTTGATTGAACTCTATGGCTTGAAGAACGGCGAACGGGTCAAACTGTCGGGGCATATTTCTGATGTGGCAGAAGCCCCTGACGCGCTGATTTTGAGCTATGATTCCTTCGGAGAATATGACATTTCCGCAAAGGTGACCTGCCGTTGCGAGCAGGATCGTCTGGTGTTTTCTGCAGAAATCTGCAATCACAGCACAATCGATGTGACCGAGATTCTGATGCCGCACTTGGGCGGCATCTATCTGGGCAACGGACAGAAAGATTATCTCATTTACCCGCACCACGCAGGTGACAAAACAGAAGATCCGGTATATAATTACGCCGAGAACCGTATGACTTTCTGGCGTGGCTGCAGCGTACCCTTTGAGGATATCTATCGCCGTGAGATCAATTACTGCGGCTTAGCCTCCATGAGCTGGATGTACTATTACAATAGTTGCGGTGGATTCTATATTGGCAGCCATGACCCCCGATTCCCAGTGACCGGCGTTATAGCAGAAACCAGCGGCGACAGAGAAAATCCTTGGATGGCATTTGCCTTCCGTAAATATTTCCGAATCAAGCAAGGGGAAACCTATCAGACCGGGGATTATGTTGTATGCCTTTCCGACAAGGATTGGCATTATGGCTCGAAGGTGTATCGGGAATACATCGCTCCTTATCTGGATTTTGACCATAACCCCGAGTATTTACAAAACGAATATGCCCTGAACCAGTGCTACAACTTTAAGCGTACCGGCAAGGTGGAGCATACCTTCAAAGACATTCCGGCTATGTTTGAGGCAGGCAAGGCATGGGGCGCAAGGCATATGTTTATTGCAAGCTGGAACCGCACGGGCTTTGACTCCTTTTATCCGGAGTATTATCCTGATATGGAACTCGGCAGCGCCATGGAATTCCGGCGCGGGCTGGAATATGTCCGCAATCATGGCGGTATGTCCACGCTGTATATCAACGCGCGCATATTTGATTTGAAATCGGACTTCCATAAGCTGGTTGGCGAGAAGATGGCCATGCGGGACGAGAAGGGTGAGATGTACCGGGAAACCTATGGTCCGGAACATTTCACCGTGAACTGCCCCTCGGACGCCCTGTGGAGAGAGTATCTGCTGGATACGGCAGAATTCTGCGTAAAGGCGTATGGCTGCGACGGTATTTATCTGGATCAGCTTGCATCGGCAGAGCCTTTCCCGTGCTATTGCAGCGAGCACACGCATGACAATATCGGGGAGTTCAACAACGGCTATGTATATGTGCTGAAAAACCTGCTGGAGCGCCTGCGGGCCTATAACCCGAACGCCTACATTATGACCGAGAACTGCGGCGATATTTACGGCAGTTATACTTGGGGAAATCTGACCTGGAATGGCGCTGAGTACGATGAACACTATAATGTGTTCAAGTATACCTTCCCGGAGTTTACGCAGGTCAATATGGTAAATCCCAGAAGCTGGGCGGAAGAAAAAGACCGTCCCGACTGGTTCCGCAAGGACCTGCACAGAGCCATTACGCTGGGCAGCATTTTGTGGCTTGGCATCACCAGCCGCCTTCGCCCGGAGGACAGTGCATATCATGACTATGGAATGATGGCAACTGCCTTCCGAGGAAACCTTCAGCCCCTGCTGAAGCACGCCCAATATCTGGATGATTTGTGGCTGGAGAACGTTCCGGATGGGTGCTTTGCATCCTGCTGGGCGCTTGAAAACGGCGAAAAGCTCGTGATTCTCGCCAATGACAGCACACAGGACGTGTCCTTCCGTTTGAAGGATTTGCACGGCAGTATCGTTAAGGATACGAAATCTATGGATACGGCTATCCGGGAAAGCTCGATGATCGGTACCAAACCGATTACCATCACTGTACCGCAGGGACAGCTGAGTTATTTCTTGTTGCAGTGAAATTTGCTGCCCCGATTGCGAAGAACAATCGGGGCAGCTTGTCTTTTTGGAGGAACCTGTATGAAACTGACTGTGTTCGGTAACAATGCAACCTGCCCGGAGGCAGATGGTGCTTGTTCATGCTACCTGCTGCAAACAAAGGGCAAACGAATCCTGCTGGATATGGGAAACGGCTCGGCAGCAAAGCTGCAAAAGCATCTGCCGCTTACGCAGTTGGACGCGATCATAATAAGTCATCTGCATTTTGACCATTTTGGGGATCTGTTCTGTGCCAAGTATGCGTTAGAAACAAAACGTGCCTACGGTGAAAATCTGAAGCCTATCCCACTATTTATCCCCGCCTTGCCGCAATGGGCAAGCGAGGAGCTATGCACGAACGACGTGTTCCAAATTCATACGATCAAGGATGGCGCAGCGTATGACTTCGATGAAGTGCATTTTTCATTCTTTGCGGTGAAGCATCTTATTGAATCCTACGGGGTAAGGATCTCAGCGGAGGGAAAAACCTTTGCCTACAGCGGGGATACCGGTGTGTGCGAGGGATTATACAAGGTTGCGTCCGGGGCGGATGCGTTCCTGTGTGAATCTACCTTCTGTGCAGGGGAAACAGCGGAGGAAAACCATCACCTGAGCGCGCATACCGCGGCGCAGACTGCCAAGGATGCGGGCGTCAAACAGCTGTTTATGACACATTATCATTCCGAGCAAGCTCAAGCGCTGTTGCAGGAGGCAAGGCAGGTTTTCCCAGATGCCGTCCTTACGCAGATAGAAAGTGCATACGCCGTAGGCGAGAAATGAGAACAAAAACAAACGTAAAAACCAGAGTAGGAGGACGTGGCTATGCGTAAATTTCTTTCCCTGATTTTTGCCTTATTCGTAACGCTTCCTTTTTGTACTAAGTGTTATGCAATAGAAGTAGATTCACTGGGTGACGAAGTGAGGCACGTGGTTAGGCAAAGCGTACCCGCAAATATTGAGATTCTTGATGGCAGTATTCAATCTGGAGCAGCTGGCGATCTTGAATACTTGGATCAAAAAGTTGTGTTCCTAAAATCGGGCGTTAGCGATGCAGGAAAAAACTGTGTCCGGTTAGAGGTTTTGTTTACGGGAGTGCCAAAGACGAGAATACAATCTGCAACATTCAGACTTGGAACGGTAAATGCAGGATCGCTTACCTATACGATAAGTTTATTTGATTGGAATAGTAACTCATACATTGAGCATAATTCGACAGGGGTCATAGCCAGTAATGGACTTAATGAAATTCATTTAATCAACTGGTCAGACTGTCATATAGATGATTCCGCAAATGTTAAAGTTGAGGTAACTATATCAGCAGAGAGCCCGTTTGAATTGTCTTTGGATCAAATGCAATTGCTATTGCTGTGCGAGGAGAGCGTTCAGAATGTAGAAGTTCGAAGTTACACAGTAGAAAATGCCCAGGTTGAGCAGGGAACCACTGTGGCTGGAACAACTTCTAAGAGTTTGAAGGACAGAGACGGTGCCTCTTTTCAAGTTGAGTCGTCAAATAAAAAAGCGGCGTGGACCACTACGGTGCCACTATATTGTGAAAAGAGCGATGTACAGACGATTCAAGTCGATTACACCGGAAATACGTCTGAAGAAACAAATGTTATCTGGTTATCATTATATCGATTCGACACACAGAATTGGGAGGTTGTAGGGACAATCCCTGGAAGTACAGCAGAAGTAACAAGAAGTTTTGTTTTGTCTGGAAATGGCATTAGTGCTTATATATCAGAGGAAGGAGACATACAGATACGAGTATACAATTCGGCCTCAAAAGAGTTCATAAGATACACGGACTGCGTGTCTGTCACAACGGTTGCCAATTCACAAAGCCAACAGAAAGTCTATACGCCTACAACCTTCGTTGCGGAATATGGTTCAAGCGAAGGACAAATTGAGAAGTTGGATCATATTGACGGACAGTCGATGAAATTCCATAGTGATAATAATCGGAAAAGTGCTGTGCAATTCGAGTTCGATACGGATATTGACATTGATACGATAGGTGAAGTCACATTTGTAGTTGCATTAAAGTCAAAGAATGGTGCAAATACTCAAAACCTGTCGCTTAAGAATGTATCCACAGGAAAATTTGCAGTTGTGAAAACAGCGTCAAGTTCTGACAACTATGAAATGATTCGCTTTACACTGGACTCACTGAGGGAAATTGAGCAATATATTGACGCCAACGGTAAACTGACATTAAGAATATATAATTCCGCGAGTTCGTCTGTGGGGGATTTTACACGAGAAATTGATTTTGTGCAAATGAGCATCACCTATGGCCGCTTTACGCGATTCGAGGTGGCACAGCTGTCGGATGTTCACGAGCTAATCGGGTCTGAAAACTTTAAGGCAATTATTTCTGAAATCAACAGCAATATTAAACCTGCGTTCTCGATAATAACTGGGGACATATCTGATCATGGAACGCCTGCACAATATGAATTATATTTACAGGATAAGCAACTCTTTGACGGACAAGTTTATACTACGCCCGGTAATCATGATGTGCGTTGGTGGAACGCCAATGGAAAGAGAACATTCACGAATCAGGTGGGACCGCTATATCAGTCTTTTACCTATGGCGGTGTGCATTTTGTTCTGTTAGACACAACAGTGAACTTTGAGTTGGACGGAAAGATTGGGAAAGCCCAACTGCAATGGCTTAAGAGTGATTTGGATAGTATACCCGCTGATATGCCAGTTATCCTATTCGGGCACCATCCTTTCAAGATCAACAATAATGTTACGGCACGGCATGAATTGCTCAGTGCGACAAAAGATTCAAATGTTATTGCTTTCATGAATGGTCATGTCCATTACTATGGAAATGTTGTGGAAGACGGTGTGCCGATTAACTACATAACGTACATTAAAGATAATCCAAATCAGGATTTTGTGACGATTGAATTCTCGGAAAACTATTACTACATATACAAGAGAAAGGCGACTGACCATAGCAAGGAACTTTGGTTAAGTGGTCGAATGAACAACACCAGAAAACTAAGAATGACCATTACAAACATCACAGCAAGAGATAATACGGTGGATGTGGCGGTTCAAATAGAAAATGCACCAGACGGCGTAAAGTCAGTTCAGGCAAGAATAGATAATTACGGGCCATATACGCAACTCATAAAAAATGAGGGCGGTATTTGGAGTGGAAGCATTGACACGGGATTGTATACGCCAGAGCTGGTTGCTGGAACGCATTTTGTTGGTGTTGAAGCTTTTGATAATGAGAACAAAAAATGGACAGAATATAAGGACTACTCAACGCCGAGTGATAATCCCACAATCAAGTGGGTGTTTGAGACCGGAGATTCAATTCAGTCTAGCGCAACCATAAACGAAGCCAATGTTTATGTGGGCTCAAATGACGGGAACCTATATTGTATCGATCTTGACACCGGATACCAAAAATGGTGTATTCAGACCGGGGATTTTGTCATTTCTAAGCCGGCAATCACGAGCGAAGGAAATATAGTCTTTGGCTCTGGAGATGAATTTGTATATTGCGCCTCAGCAAACGACGGAAACGTCATCTGGAACACCAAACTAGGCGGGAGTGTGCTTTCAGATCCCCTTACATCGGAAGGACGTGTTTTCATCGGTTGCGGAGATGGGAAAATTTACTGTTTAAATTCAGCATCTGGTGAGATAGTCTGGGGATATCAAACGGACGGTCTTATACGTCAAAGACCAATTTTGGAAAATGGAATCTTGTACGCATTTGTTCGGGATACCTATATTTGGTACGCAATCGACGCCTCTACAGGTCAGCTGATTTGGAGGGGAAATGCGAATACTGATGAATCCCTGTTTGTATGTGGTGATGTACGACCGGTTATCGCCAACGGAAAATTGTGGTGTATTGATGCACAAAATACGCGCCCTGCTTATTTGAGCCTTGATACGGGAGAGCTGGCGTGGACATCAACGTTGGAAAAGGTATCTTCTCGTGGTATGACCACAAACGGCTCCACAGTATTTTATTCGTCGAACAGTGGAAGGCAGATAACAGCGTTTGATGCAGAGACAAACCAAGTTGTTTGGCAAAAGGATCTTCGCTATGACAATAAAGACAGGGACCTACAAGAGATGCAAATTGATTCGGCACTCGTATATAATGGAAATAGCCTGATTCATGTTGCCGAGCGAGGAAGGATTACGGCATTGAATCCAGATAATGGAGAAATCCTTTGGCGTATCGACGCGGCCGGTTACCCAGAGAGAGTCTTTTGGGCGACTCCGGAAGCAACCGATAGCCTTGTTATTGCTACGGGTATAGACGGCAAAGTCTATGCTGTGGAATATACGCATTAGTTGCAGGGTCTATCGATTCTGATTGGTGATAACGGCAACATTATATCCCAGCAGCTTAATAAAACAGAGATATTTGCAAACCTGCAATTAGCAAAGGAAGAGAGTACAGCTCATGAATCAATTACTTCATCAACATACGGAATCTATCGTTTCTGCGGCAATTCACGCGGTTTTGCCGGATGTTGCCGTAGTGCGTGCACTGCAAGGGTATCGCTTTGGAACCGGAAAAATCGTTCTGGTGGCAGCAGGAAAAGCGGCATGGCAGATGGCAAACGCGGCATCTGACTGCCTGGGGGATCGTATTGCGGATGGCGTGGTTGTTACAAAGTATGGGCATATAAAAGGACCGATTGCCCATATCCGCTGCTTTGAGGGCGGACACCCTGTCCCGGATGACGGCTCTTGCCGGGGTACGCAGGCAGCGCTTGACCTTGTTCATGGGTTAACGCCGCAGGATACGGTGGTGTTTCTTCTGTCCGGCGGGGGAAGCGCCCTGCTGGAAAAGCCTTTGATCCCTTTGGATGAATTGCAGGATATCACACAGCAGCTGCTGGGATGCGGTGCCGATATCGTGGAGATCAACACCATTCGCAAGCGGTTGTCTGCCGTAAAAGGTGGGCGTTTTGTTATGGCGTGCGCCCCGGCACAGGTGCTGTGCGTCGTCCTGAGCGATGTCTTGGGTGACCCGCTGGATATGATTGCAAGCGGACCAGCTTGTGCCGATTCGTCTACCTGCAAGGATGCGGAGAATGTCGTTAAAAAGTACGGCTTACATCTGTCCGCCGATGCACTGGCTTGCCTTCGCAAAGAGACACCCAAACAAATAGATAACGTAACAACGCGCATTACAGGAAGCGTTCGGGAGCTTTGCGCGGCAGCTGCCGATGCTGCACAGGCACTTGGCTATGCGCCGATCCTTTTGACCGATCAGCTGGCTTGTCAGGCGCGGGAGGCGGGGCTGTTCCTTGCGGAAATTGCCCAAACACATCAGCACCCCGACAAACCCATGGCGTTTATAGCCGGAGGCGAAACGGTGGTCAAAATCATCGGCAACGGCAAGGGCGGGCGCAATCAGGAATTGGCGCTGGCGGCGTCACCCGGCATTTCGGGCTGCAATGCGGCGGTTTTTAGTGTTGGGTCAGACGGTACCGATGGTCCGACAGATGCGGCGGGCGGCTATGTGGACGGTGACACGCTGACAACCTTGCGGGCGGCGCAAATCGACCCGGTGGATTTTCTCAACCAAAATGATTCCTACACGGCGCTGAAGGCGGCGAAAGGATTGCTTTTTACCGGTCCGACAGGAACCAATGTAAATGATGTTGCTGTTGTGCTGATTCGGTAAGTCTTTATACGGCATATTACATAAGACATATGAATCCTTTTCTGCCTGCCCCAATAACACAAGTTTCTCTCAACGCAACGAGAAGAGCGCTGTTACCATACAGTGCTCTTCTCGTTTTACTAAAAGCGTTGGCAATGATATTCAATCAGAACGACCCGAAAAGGACATCAGATTACCAAAAAAGGAAATATGGATTATGAATTTGTTTTTATGCTCACGTTTTTGCAACGTGGGGACTCTTATTAAAGAGGATTTGCAAAACAAGAGAATTGCATTTATCCCGACAGCCGCAGCCAAAGAAGGGGCTTCGCGGTATGTGCTGGCGGGTCGGGAGTTGCTCAGTGAAATGGGAGCAATCGTTACAGAAATTGATATTTCTAAGGAAAACAGGAATACAATCAAGGCAACCTTTGCGCAGGCAGATTGCATTTACTTTTCAGGAGGCAATTCGTTCTTCCTTATGGATGCGCTGCGAAAATCTGGAACAGACAAATTGCTGAAAAAAGAACTGCAGCGCGGCAAACTTATGGTGGGCGAGTCGGCAGGGGCTATTGTTTGCGCACCGACGATTACTTATATTGAGCCAATGGATAAAAAGCCGCCGGAGTATTCACAGCAAGACGATGCCGGGCTTGGGCTGGTAAAATACTATATTTTGCCGCACTTTCTTGATGAGGTTTATAGAAAAGCATCGGAGGAAATACTGGAAAAGTTCTCGGAATTTGATGTCCGTCCCATAAGCAATAATCAGGCAATACTCGTGAAGGATAATACATCAAAGATAATCTGTAACTCAGATAACGAAAAAGCAGTGCGAGATTTCAGAAACGAACAAGGATAACATCTTATTGTATGAAATTGGCCTGCGAATGCCTGACCGAGTGATTTTTAAGAAAGGAATGCGAGACAGTGACCACGCCCCTGATTGAAAAATTGAATATTACATCCTCGGTTTCGATAGTGATTATATCGATTTCTTTAATGTTATTTGGCGGGTTTGCCATGACAAGAATTACCAAACGCCTGAAACTCCCCAATGTCACGGCCTACATTGTTGCCGGCATTTTGATGGGTCCGTACTGCTTAAACCTGATCCCGGTAGGTCTTATCGAGAGGATGGATTTCATTGCAGACATCGCCTTGGCGTTCATTGCATTCAGCACGGGCGAGTTTTTCCGTTTTTCTACACTGAAAAAAAGCGGCGTTAAGGTGCTGCTTATTACGTTCCTTGAGGCGTGCTTGGCATCCATTGCGGTGTTTATCGCTACTCATTATGTGCTTGGTCTTGATATGGTATTTTCCGTCGTTCTTGCCGCGCTGGCATCAGCCACAGCACCTGCGTCTACCATGATGACGATTCGCCAGACGCACGCAAAGGGCGATTTTGTAGACACCCTTCTGCAGGTGGTCGCACTGGACGATGTGGTGGGGCTTGTCGCGTACAGCATCGCCATTTCCATCGCCTTGGCCTCCATGACTGGCAATTTTCAGGCGCAAAATGTGCTGCGTCCGATAATAATGAACCTGTTCGCGTTTGCGCTGGGCGGCGTATTTGGTTTGATTTTGAAGTTTCTTCTTCACAAGCGATCAACCGACAATCGCCTAATCGTATCTATTGCGCTGCTCTTTGCATTCTGCGGAATTTGTGCGCTGATGGGCGTTTCGTCGCTACTGGGCTGTATGTCCATGTCGATGATTTACATCAATACCTCCGACGACGAAAGGCTTTTTAAGCAGCTGAATTACTTCAGCCCTCCGCTGCTCTTGCTGTTCTTTGTGCGGTCTGGTCTCAACTTTGATTTGGATGCTATTTTCAGCTCCTCCGATCATATCGGTTCGGCCTCTTTGCTGGCTGTCGGTGTGGTCTACTTTGTCACAAGAATACTCGGCAAATACAGCGGCGCCTTCTTGGGTTGCCTGCTTGCCAGAAAGAACAAAAAAGTTCGCAACAACCTTGGGCTGGCTTTAATTCCACAGGCGGGCGTTGCCATTGGACTGGCCGCGATGGGAGCCCGCACCTTGGGCGGTGCAATGGGCGATGCGCTGGAAACAATTATCCTTGCCTCCAGCGTCTTGTACGAACTAATCGGACCTGCTTGCGCAAAATTGTCGCTGTACCTGTCGGGGTCGTATTCCAACAGGTTGGATGACATCGTGACTGAAACGGTCAAATGCGACGAGCATGAACCAGAAAACGAGGTCGAACGCCTGATTCGCCAGATACAGGCAATTCAAAAAGAATTGCCTGCGCACAACGATCCTTTTTTAGAGGATGAACAGGCGTATGACGAGGCCGCTTACGAACATTACGCCTTGACAGGCTACCCCCAAGTATCGTATCAAAACACAAGGAGGAAAGCAGACATATGGACACTTTGATGTCACTTCAAATGTCAGACCCCATTGCGCAGCACCTTGGCAGTTGGTCACAGGAAATTAACGTGCTTTCCATCTGCCTGAGAATCGCCCTTGCCGTTTTCCTGACCTCCGTTATAGGCTGTGAACGATCCAGCAAGCGACATTCTGCCGGACTTAGAACCTTTGTGCTGATTTCGTTTTCATCTACCATCTGCATGATACTTGACATATACCTGATGCAGACTCAGGCAATCGACATACCGATTTTGTCTGCGGCCACCATGATTTCAGCGGCTTCCATCAGCGGAAAATCAATTCTTTTTAGCTCACGCGGTCAAATCAAAGGGCTTACTACCTCTGCGGCGCTGTGGTCTTGCGCCGCCTTGGGCTTTACAATAGGTGCAGGGCTTTACACGGTAACACTGATTGTGTTTGCATTCCTTCTGTGTATCCTGTCGGCGTTTCCCACCATTGAGGTGTATCTGAAGAACCGTTCAAACCACTTTGAAATCCATTTAGAGCTTAAAAACATCGAGTATCTGCGCGACTTTGTTACAGTCAGCCGCCGCTTAGGGCTGCGGATTGATGATATTGAATCGAACCCCGCCTATGTGGGCTCCGGACTAAGCGTATATACGATTACCGTTACAATTTGCAGCAGCGAACTGAAGAAGTATAAAACGCACCATGAGATTATAGAAGCACTGAAATCGCTGGATTACATTTATCATCTGGAAGAACTGCGATAGCAGGTTGATGGCTGGCAGGATGATTTTCTTAATGTGTTTTTTCGTTGATCACCTTCGCCGCCACAAACCACCGTCCATCTTCAAACCATAACTCGCGCTCTTTGCCTTGAATCATACAGGTATACCGATCCCCAACGCCGCCCACATCGGCGGCGCGGCGGCAGATGTCCTTGATCTTGTCGATTTTGTAGACCTGCCCTTTATCAAAAATAATCTGCAGAGGTCGCAATCGTCCCTCGGTGCTGAAGCGTACATCGACTTCCACATAGCGCTTTTCTCGTTGAATCATTTACGATGCCTCCTATGCCGTATGAAAATACCCGACCGGGTGGATGTTGTGGTCGTCGTAGGCGTTAATGCCGCCCAAAACGGAATCCGTGTACACTACCGCCCGCTGTACACTGCGGTAACCGTATCGCTGGCGCAGGGTGTCCACGGCTTTGTCGATGTGCTCCAGCTTCTCGCGCTTTTCCTCGTTGGAGAAAAAGCCTAATTGCACCGCGCAGTCTGCGGGGCACAGGTCAGCACCGCGCACACCGATGCCGCGCAGGGGCTTCGGCCACGAATAATTGCGCTTGAATAAATCAAAGGCAATGCGGGCAATTTCTATACTTACATTGGTGGGGTTGTCCAGCTTTCGGCGGCGTGTAAAACCAGACAGTTCATTATCCCGCACATATATCTCCACCACATTGCACTTACTGCCGAGGTCGCGCATACGCATGGCAACGCTTTCGGAGAGCAGCACCAACATCAGCCATACATCTTCGTCCGTAGTCAGGTCGCGCGGCGTGGTGGCGCTGTTGCCAACGCTCTTGATGGCGGTATGCGCATTTTGTTTGGCAACAGGGGTCTGATCCAGCCCCCGCGCAAATGCAGAGAGCGTATAGCCCATCACACCAAACCAACCTTTGAGCGTTTCGGGATTTGTCTCGGCAAGCTGCCCGATAGTGCGAATACCATAGCTGCCTAATTTTCGCTGTGTGGCTGCACCAACATACAAGAGATCTCCTGCAGGCAACGGATATACGATTTCCTTATAGTTTTCCGGCTCAATAATTGTGATCGCATCCGGCTTTTTATAGTCACTGCCGAGTTTCGCGGTAATTTTGTTGAAAGAAACACCAATGGAAACGGTGATACCCAATTCACGCTTTATACGCACACTGATTTCCTTTGCGATCTTGACGGGGCTTCCGAACAACCCTACGCTGCCGGTTATATCCAGCCATGCTTCGTCAAGCCCAAAGGATTCAACTTGATCTGTATAATCATTAAAAACTTCTCGCACATAGCCGCTGTACTTCTGGTATTTTCCATAGCTGGCGGGTACAATAATTAAGTCACGGCAGTGCTGCTTGGCTTCCCATATTGGCATCCCTGTTTTCACGCCCATCCGCTTGGCGGGGTAACTGGCGGTAAGTACAATGCCGTGCCGTGCCTCCGGGTCGCCGCATACGGCAATGCTTTTCCCGCGCAGTTCCGGGTGTTCCTGCATTTCAACGCTTGCGTAAAAGCAGTTGCAATCGCAATGCAGTATATGCCGCTGTCCCATATTGTTCCCACCTCCTATACGCCTATTGTAACACCACATTGTTTCTCTTTCAAGTGCATTTTACAGGACTATAAACGAAAATCCGTGTAATGGTACACTTGACTTTACATACAAAAAGCGGTACAATACAGTTGAGGTGATATACCGTGAGCAACTGGAATAAGCGTATTCGTGCTGCGCGCGAGGCGCAGAAGATGACCCGTGAGATGGTCGTGCAGAAAATGCAGCAGTTCCTGCCGGAATCCGAGAAGGCCGTGACCACACGTTCCTTGATGTCGTGGGAGGCCGGCGAGCGCGAACCCCGCGTTACCGTGGGTGTGGCGCTGGCAAAGGCTTTGGGGTTTGAGGATGTGGCAGTTTTGTATCTGGATTCCGAACCCAAGCTGAATCAGGCGGGGCAGCAGCGTTTGGGGGAATACCGTTCCATGCTGCTGCACACGGCAGAGTTTACCGAAAAACCGGAACCGACACTGCGGTTGCTGCCGGTCTATTTACAGCCCGCCTCTGCCGGTACCGGTCAGTGGCTGGATGATGACGCCCAAGAGATGACCGAAGTGGACGAATCCGTACCCGCCAAGGCGGAGTTCGGTGTCCGCATCGCCGGTGACAGTATGGAGCCGCGCTTTGTGAACGGGCAGACCGTTTGGGTCAAGGCTGCACAAGATGCCAACAACGGCGATATTGTGCTTTGCACCTTGAACGACCAAGGCTATTGCAAAAAGCTGCGCAAGGACGAAAACGGCATTGCGCTAATCTCGCTGAATAAAAAATACGCCCCCATCCCTGTGCGGGAGGAGGACGAGTTCAGAATCGCCGGTATTGTAGTAGGATAAGGAAGGAGCGTCGCGTATGTGTGGACGGTATCAGTTTTCTGCCGATGAGTATAAAGAGATTCGCCAAATCGTGCGCGATGCGCAGCGCCGCAGCGAGGGAAACGAACTCAATTTCCCAATGGCAGGAGATATTTGCCCCTCGCAGGTGGCACCGGTGCTGGTTTCACGCGGGGAGAAGATCGTGGGAGAGTTCCAGCAATGGGGGCTGCCCGGTTTTCGCGGCAGACAGCAAATCATCAATGCCCGCGCCGAAACCGTGACGGAAAAGCCGATGTTTCGCCGCAGTATTGCCTTCCAGCGCTGCGTGATCCCTGCCACCGGCTTTTATGAATGGGACGCCGCCAAGCACAAATATTTTTTTCAAATGCCGGGACAGCCGATTTACTTGGCGGGCATTTATGATAACATAAGTGGTGTGAACTGCTTTATCATTCTGACCACCGCGCCCAACGATTCGGTAGCGCCCATCCACGACCGTATGCCGTTGCTGCTCTCCCACGAGCAGGTGCGCCCGTGGTTGGTGGACGCCGGTGCGGCGCTGGAGCTGCTTTGCAGCCGCCCGCCGCTGTTGCAGCGCACAAGCTGTGACGGGCAGTTGGGCTTTGATGATCTTGCGTGAGAGGGTTCGATGGATCAAATCGAGAAATTTGTAAAGGATTCGGGGCTGACGATTCCTGCCTACAATGTCTGTTTTTATGATAGCAACGGCACCGATGAAATTCTGGACAACATTCTTTGCGGCAAAAAGCGCGCCAACACGGGGCTGTTCAGCCTGTTTGAAGCCCAGATGCAGCTACTGCCGCGCACGGGTGATTACACGGTCGTGCTGGACAGCGATATGCAGCCGCGCTGCATTACCCGCACCACAAAGGTAGACGTTGTCCCGTTTGAGGATGTGACGGCAGACTGTGCCGCCGCCGAGGGGGACGGCACCCTTGCCGCGTGGAAGAAGGCCCACCACAAGGCGTTTGCCGCAGCGTGTGAGGAAACCGGCAGGAACTTTGACGAAAGCATGAAGTGCGTCTGCGAGTATTTTGATGTGGTTTACCGTGCAGATGGACAGTGAGATAAATCGTAAGTTATAAAGGAGAAACACTATGGGATTATTTGGTAAAAGCAAAAAAGAGCGAG
>ERZ773107.229-NODE-229-length-63061-cov-10.985747_pt1 | contig 63061 bp, 55 predicted proteins | sample MGYA00580571_ERZ773107 | MGnify/ENA primary metagenome ERZ773107 (study PRJEB29015, sample SAMEA2737843) | human gut metagenome | biome: human gut; feature: human-associated habitat; material: faeces | place: China | collected 2012 ... | reverse complement strand
GGAACTTGCGCATCGGAGACAGGCCGCATTTTTCAACTTTGCTGGAAAATTTCATTGTTCGTACTCCTTATTGGCCGAGGTATGGGGTGAGCTTGATTCCATAAGATGTTCTATGGTTTCAAGCTCACCCCCTAAACGCTTACTTTCCGGTTTCGAGATAGCGAATTAACTGTTCACGGTCCATACCAGCAATGCCGAGCTGTTCCATGGTGCGGGCTTCCTTGTAGAAATCGCGCTTGCAGACGGCGCAGATCACATCGACAAGTGCTTTATGCACGGTATACTCAAAGCCAAACTGCTTGAAGAACTCGACGCTCGGAATCAGGCCAAACGGAACATCCTCTGTGATATAGCGATAATCCATGGTCTTGGGCATCGGGCTGTATCCAAAGTGCGGCAGAGAGTGCTGCAGCTCGGAGATTGTATTACCCTCCGCGCCCTGGTGAGCGTACCAGTCTCGAATAATATCCGTCAGGTGGGGGATATCGGTATCCCCTAACACGTTCAGGTTCCGGCGTTCAGCGTCCAGCGCATCCATCAGGTTGTCCAGCGACTTTGTGCAGCACTCGCGATAGAACAGGCGGTCCTCCTCGTTGTCGATGCATGCGGCATTAAGAAGCATGATTGAGGTGTGCATGGTCGTATTGATGTTTGACAGGCCGGTTTCAAGAACATTGTGATATTCTTTGAGGTGAGGATACAGCGTCTTCAGACGGGGCATGACCACATCTGTGTCGCAGGAGGGGAAGCAGGCTGTTCCCATATTGTGTTTGTAGCCGCGCACCCAAACAGAAGAGGGCGTCTTTTTACGGCAGGCATAAATCATGCAGGAAAGCTCGACGAGAGTTACCTTTGCCGTGCATCCGGCACTGCGCATCACGTTATGGAAGTACAGTGCACCACCGAAGTTAGCCGGCGTAAGCACGATAATCTGCCCATCGCGCAGATGCGGAGCACACAGAGAAGCGATCGTATCCATTGAATATGTGGGAACCACGATGAACACAATGTCTGACTCTGCAAGCGCCTCACCGATATCTGTGGTGATCTTATGCAACTTTGCAAATCCGCCCGTCAGACCGTTATTGGCATAGGCCTCCATCTCAATGCCGCCTTTTTCGATCACCTCACTCAGTCCTGCGGCAAAACGTGGAAGCTCAAAAAGCGTAACCTGATTGCCTCGGATCGTTAAGTCAGCAGCTGTTGCAAATGCACCGTTTCCGCCGCCGATCACTGTTACCTTTTCCATAATAATATCCTCCTTGGTTGAATTTTTATTCTTTTTTTATGAATTTTATTAGATTTTTCTGAATTTTGGGCGCTAAAAAGTCCCCTCTTTTCCAGAATGGATTTAATTCCATTCTGGCAAAGAAAGTATTAGAGGAAATATGAACGCATTATGAGACGTTAAGCGGCCGCCTGCTGTTTCTTTTTCTGCACAATGTAGAGCGATGCGATCAGGGCCACTGCCAATGCAAGCAATGCACCGCGCATCGGCATGGTCAATCCATCAAACATCATGAAATAGATAACGGCAAAAATCGCAAGGCCTGTAAAGCGCTGGATGTTCCCGAGATCGCCCATAAAGTACTTCTCAGTGAAGGTTCCAAGGAAATAGATCGCAATGATGGCAAAGACCGCAATTATGCACTGAACCCACCAAGCACCGTTGATAAGCTGAGAATAGACGAAGAGCACAGGCACGTAATAGAAGGTAAAGCCCATTTTAAGTGCAGTGAAGCCGGTTTTCATCGGCTGCCCCTGAGCAATGCCCGCAGCGGCAAAGGCCGTCATACATACCGGAGGTGTGATCGTCGCAAGCTGAGTAAACCAGAAAATCGTCAGATGGACGACCAGCATATCAACACCAAGCGACACGATGGCCGGCGCGGACAGGGTAGCAAGGATAATGTAGCTCGTACTAATCGGTAGGCCCATACCGAGAATATAGGCAATCAGTGCGACCAAAAGAAGGGTGAGCCAGAGCTTCCCCTGCGAAAAGCTGAGGATGATCGCAGAGGTCTTCATCATCAGACCCGTAATGTTGATCATCGAAACAATCAGCGAAGCGCAGAAGATAACGCCGCCGATGGACATCAAGCTCTTGGCGCAGTCTTCCAGTGCAAAAACGATCTTTTTGGCAGATACGCGCGTGTCCTTTCGGATCTGGCCGATCAACAAGATCAAAAGCGCGCAGCCGACACCGCTGAGGAACGGCGTATAGCCAAGGACCAGCAATACGACGAGGATCAGGATGGGGATAAAGAACACACCGCCAGCGTGCATCGTCTGTTTAAGCGGGCGAATGTCAGATGCGGGAAGTCCGTGCAGATTGCGCTTCCTGGCAATCAAATCGACCAAGAAATAGATTGCAATATAAAACAGAATCGCCGGAATGATGGACACAAAGCAGACATCACTATATGGCACGCCAACGGTTTCTGCGAGGATAAACGCGCCCGTACCCATGATTGGAGGCATGATCTGACCGCCGGTAGACGCGCAGGTCTCAATCGCACCCGCTTCCTCTGCGGTATAACCAGTCTTCTTCATCATCGGGATGGTCAGCGTACCAGTCGTCACAACATTGGCAATAGAACTGCCGGAGATCGTACCCATTGCAGCACTGGAGATGACGGCCACCTTTGCCGGGCCACCGCGGCGGCGTCCTGCGACGGAAATGCAGATGTCCATAAAATACTTGTCGGCGCCCACGCACTGGAGGAATGTGCCAAATGCGAGGAATCCGAAAAGCAGTGTCGCAGCCATACCGGTCAGCGAACCGAACATACCCTCGGTTGTCAGATAGGTCTGTTCTACAAATTTAGCAAGCGTGATTCCTTTATAGCGGAACATCGCCGGGCAGTATGGGCCTAAGAACGCATAGGCAATAAAAGCAAGTGTAATGATTGAGATCGAAATACCAAGCGTACGGCGGCCTACTTCAATGATCATAAAAACCAATGCCAGCGCTACCACATAGTCAAGGGTCTGGATCTCCGAAGCAAACGGGACTCTTGTCATAAAGCGTTCGTTATTGCTGACGGTCCATACGAAGGAAAAAATCGACATTGCGACCATGATCCAATCGTATACGGGGACTTTTGAACGATCAAACTTGCTTTTTTTCGTTGTGGGGCACCAAAGGAAAGTCAGCGCCGACATGGAGCAGATGATAATGCTGCGCTGTACCATCGGTAGAAAAACGCCTGCAAACGCGGTATAGAAAATAATGAGTGTGGTCGCGACAGCGATGCCGAAAGCGAGGTAGCGAGGGAAGCCCTTTAGATCTCTGTATTTTCCGTTGGCCTCTTCCAGCAGCTCTTCAGACACATCCGCTTTCTCAAAGTTTTCGAAATCTGGGGCGGTATCCAGACCGCCCGTATTTGTTTTTTTATCTTCGTTCATATAAAACCTCTCTAATATTTGCTCTTAGGAGTAAAACATTTACATCAGACCGATCTCCTTGTAGAAGCGCTCTGCACCGGGATGAAGCGCGATGGCCGTGCCTTCATTCATCGTATCTGGATCAAACTCTGCAAACGAGCTGTGAACACCCTCGAAATACTCCTTGTTTTCATAAATGCTCTTGGTAAGATTGTAGATCATTTCCTCGTCGGCATCTTCGGTCGTAAAGATAACAATGGGGAGCGCGACCGTTTTAATGTCCTCTGTTTGGCCCTCGTACGTGCCGGCAGGGATGGTATAAGCGGAGAAGCCGTTTTCATTAACAAGCTTTTCGATTACTTCATCATCCAAGCTGAAAAGATGTCCATCGGAGCGGGTAACCAGAGATTCCGTGACAGACGAAGCAGGAACGTTCTGCATCGGCATCATGATCGCAACGTGGCGATCCGACCATGCATCGGAGAGGGAACCGCCGTCAGCGTAATACGCCTTGGCCCCCCAGCTTTCAATTGCAGAGATACTGTCCAGACCATACTGCTTGAAAATAGTCTCAATGACGAAAGTGGACGCATTGCCGACCGGATAGCAGCCCAAGGTGTCCTTGATCTTTCCGTTTACAAACTCACCGAACGTATCGATGTCAAGCGTGGTCAGCGGCTGAATTGCCGTGGGCTGCATTGCGCAGATCGCACGCAGATTGGTGTAAGAGGTTTCAAAAGGCGCCTTGCCGTTCTGCGCCGCAATCAAAAACGGGCCATAGCTCATACCGATCTCGGAATCTCCGGATGCAATAACCGGCACATTACCGATAGAGCCGGGGCCGGGGATAGCGGTCATCGGGAAGCCATCATAGTTGTCATTGAACTTATCTGCGATACCGGCACCGATGGTATACCACGAGCCGGTAGCTGCACCGCTGAGAAGCTCAAGATCATTGATCTTGGGTAGACTGTCGGAAGAATCAGTCTGCCCCTGCTCGCCACAGGCAGTGAGCGACAGTGCTGCTGCAACACACAGCAAAAACGATAAGATCTTTTTTTTCATTTCTTTTCCTCCATTTTATTTTCACCGAATTAGCTCGGTCACGCTTATAACAGCAAATTGCGTGCCAACTACAAGCCACGCTTTTAAACAAATTATTGTCTCTATCGATCGCCACATTCGCTTAGTTTCTGTGTGTTTTATACAAGAAACATTGTTTACTACTCTTCCAGCGGCAAATGTGTCTATTTTTTTAGAATCTACGTATATAATTGTTTACATCAATGCAGACTTTATATATAATAACTATACATGGAAACAACGTGTCTTTCAAGGAGGTGTTCTGCCCGTGCAGAAAATTGCTGTTGTGGGCTCTAGCTATTTTGAAAAATATGTAGAACAAATCAAGACTGCGGATATGTTTCCGCAAGTCGAGCTTTTCTTTATTCCGGATAACGGCGCCCCTGCAAATATTGACATCAACTTTGTATTGAATCTGATCGAAGAAAAAGCGATACAGGCGATTGTCCTTGGCCCGTTTGACTATGAGCGCCTTGCTCCGCTTATCTCGATCCCGTGCTATATCGTTCTGCCCAACCTTCAGGATTTTCTTTTGCTACACAACAGGGTAAAGGATTACAAAAAAACTGCGGTCGTTTTATCGCCGCAGTACGAAATTGATCTATCAAGTCTTGAGCAATGCCTTCATATTAAATACAATCGTTTTTTTTATTCCCAGGATGGGGTCAAAGATCTTATTCGGCAACTGAAAGCGGATGGCTATACCGGGGTGATTGGCAACAGTGTCAGCTTGATGCACGCAGAAAAGCACGGCATGGACGGTTATTACTATTTCAGTCGAAAGTGTATCGAAGACGGTATTAATAACGCGCTTCAGATCATCCGCAATATGGAAAGGGAAAATCAATACGTTTCTGAAGTCCGCTCTCTTCTGGAAAGCACCACTTGTGGTGTGATTTATACGGATTCAAACATGACCATTACCTATGTAAATAAGACAGCATTTGATATTCTCCATTGTTATCGGGACAGCGTTTTGCAAAAGCCTCTAACGGATATTCTTCCCTCCAAAATCATCGAACGCTTGCAACGCAGTGGCGGACAGGAAAGCAACATACAGTTGACCATTTTCGATACTGATGTGATCGGTAATATCTTTCCACTCAAAATCGGTAGCAGCTTTCCGCGCATTTGCTTCATGTTTGAAAAAGCCTCCAGCATTCTGGAATCCGAGGCGATGATCCGGCAGGAAAGTAAGAGAAAAAATTTTTCCACACGCTATTCCTTTGAAGACATTATAGGGACCTCCCCCGCCATCCGAAAAGCCATCGATACTGCAAAGCGGTTTGCTATGAGAAATTCCACAGTGCTGATTAATGCGGAAACTGGGTCCGGCAAAGAGCTCTTCGCCCAAAGCATACACGGGTACAGTCAGCGGCGTCATTACCCGTTCGTTGCAATCAACTGTGCGTCGATTCCAGACACCCTGATAGAAAGCGAACTGTTCGGCTATACTGCAAATTCTTTTACAGGTGCCTCTTCAAAAGGCAAAAGTGGCCTAATCGAACTCGCAAATCACGGAACGGTATTCCTTGATGATATCGATGCGCTTTCGCCTAGCTTCCAGTCCAAACTTCTCCGTGTTATGCAGGAACGTGAGATCGTCAGGATTGGCGGCAGCGCACCCGTCTCTGTCGATGTGCGATTTATCGTTGCGACAAACAGAAATCTTTCAGAAATGGTCGCCCGTGGCGAATTTCGAAACGATCTTTATTATCGTATCAATATTCTCTGCTTGCGAATACCTCCTTTACGTGAGCGTCCGGAAGATATCCCTCTGCTTTATGAGCACTACCTCAATTTCTTCGACAGTGAGCTTGCCATTCGCATTCATCCTTATCTTCACCAAGCATTTTTTAAAGCCTTTTCGTACGGCTATCCGGGCAATGTTCGTGAACTCGTCAGCGTAGCAGAGCGGATCACCGCTCTGGCAGAGCCCGAGCGACTTAATGAAGGCGGTTATCTTTCCGGCCTTGTGTCAGAATGCCTAGATATTCAGGCAACGAAAGAGGTCTGTCCGAATATCCCGCTACTGATCAGTGGCAGCTACCGCGAAGATGTCCGTAACGCTGAGTACGCTATATTAACGCACTACTGCAGTGCAAATAATTGTACAATGTCTGAGCTTGCAAAAAAGCTTGGCATTAGTCGGGCTACTCTTTATAATCGGCTACGCGTACAGGGAAAAAGCGAGATCACATGAAACGTTCTTCTGTAATACTATTCCCTCGTCATGAGCAAAAGGCAAGCACTTACTGCAGTGCTTGCCTTTCGCTTTTATTTATTTGTACAATTCCTGATGTACTCCACTAACGCCGCCTTCGGGATTCGCCATACGCGGCCATTCCTATAGCCCTTAATCTTACCTGTATTTAGCAACTCGTACATCGCATTGAATCCGATTTTCAAGGCTTCGCAGGCCTCTTCAACCGTCAAAACATCATCGTAAGATTCAAACATTCGTCATTTCTCCTTCACTACGCCGCACTGTATCCGGAGCGGACACAATGCTGGATCAGCCATACAGCGATCACATAAGCACTCAGGAGGCTTCTTGCCGTTTCTCTGCCGCTGCGGGTTTTGCTTACGACCATACAGGTCCATTTTCTCGATCTGCTGATAAACTGCCGGTTCAGTCCGGCCCAACTCCAGCGCAATCTCGGTGATACCGACGCCACTGTCAAATAAAATTCTCAGTCGGTTCTTCTCGTCATCTCTCCAGTAATCTCCGGCGCGGTCTGCACGCAAAGTCTGATTGCGCATCGAGCGCACGGATTCTTGGAACGCTTCTTCACTTCTCATAGGTCTGCTTTCTCCTTTTGAATTTTCTTTACCTTATGTTACGTTCCTAAATCGCAAATCGCTTTATTTTTAATTGTATATCATCCTTATGAAGCACCGCGGAGTTGTCCGCGGTGCTATTTCTATTTAAGGAGATATCAACATGAACGTTCTCTTAGTTGAACCCAACCTTGATCCCCGCACCATTGAAATTGACGGCTCTCTCGCGTCCATGCAGTCCCTCGTCGGCGGCCTCATCGAAGCTGTGTACCCGTTCGAGGCCCCCGTCGCCCTGATCTGCAACGACGAGGGAAAATTGGCAGGCCTGCCGCAGAATCGCCCCTTAAAACACCCCGAAACCGGTGAAGTCTACGACATCATCTATGGTACTTTTTTCGTATGTTCCGCGCCAGCCGACAGTGAGCATTTTGAATCGTTACCAGACGATTTGATTGAAAAATACAGCAAAGTCTTTGCACTGCCGAGCCTCGTCTGCACCTCCTGCGGCAACAAGTTTTACCGTGAACAGCTCTCACCCTTTGACGGTGAGCTGCTCTGTCCCTCCTGCCTGAGCAATCAGACGGTCTACTGCTCCTGCTGTGACCGCCGTATCTGGACAGACGACAATGTGGGAACGGATGCTCAGCCGCTGTGTCAGGACTGCTTCGACGATCACTTTGAACGCTGTACAACCTGCAACGCCCTGATCCGCCGTGGGGACACCTTCTTCCGTGGAGACGAACCGTATTGTCAGGACTGCTATCACTCCGTATGTGACAGGGACGCTATCCACGACTACTATTACAAGCCCACTCCCATTTTCTACGGCGACGACAATCGCTTCTTCGGCGTTGAGCTTGAGATCGACGGTGCCGGTGAAGATAGTGACAACGCTGCCGAGATCCTGCACATTGCCAATGCTGAGCAGCCGATGGCCTACTGCAAGCATGACGGCAGCCTCGATGAGGGGTTCGAGATCGTCACCCACCCAATGACCCTTGATTTCCACCTGCACGGCATGCCGTGGGAGCGGATTGTGGAAGAAGCAAAAAAACTGGGGTATACCAGTCATCAGGCGGGCACCTGCGGGCTCCATGTTCACGTCAACCGCACCGCGTTTGGCAATACCGAGAGCGCACAGGATGCAGCCATCGCACGCGTCCTGTTTTTCTTCGAAAAATTCTGGGATGAGCTGCTCAAGTTCAGTCGTAGAACGCAGGGGCAGCTGAACCAGTGGGCCGCAAGGTACGGCTACAAAGATCAGCCAAAGGAAATTCTTGACCATGCCAAAAGCGGTCGCCATGCCGGACGGTATACGGCGGTCAATCTGACGAACGCGGACACTGTAGAATTTCGAATGTTCCGCGGCACTCTGAAACACAACACTTTGATCGCAACTCTTGAACTGCTTGACTGCATCATCGACGCCGCGATCTACCTGACGGATGATGATCTGAAAGCCATGTCCTGGTCCAGCTTCATGCTTGGCTGCACGAAGCCTGAGCTGATCCAGTATCTGAAAGAGCGCAGGCTCTACATCAATGAGCCGATTGAAAGCGAGGGTGAAGTTTGATGTGCTGTTTGTTCGGTTTCGTTGACTACACTGGCGCGCTGAGCGTCAACCAGAAAAATCGCTTGATTCGGAAGCTCTCTATCGCGGCAGAAGCTCGTGGGACCGATGCTACTGGTATTGCCTATAACTCGTCACGAGGATTGCAGATCTACAAGCGTCCGCTGGCGGCACATCGGCTGCATCTGAAGATTCCTGCGGAAGCACATGTCGTCATGGGGCACACGCGGATGACGACGCAGGGCAGTGCGAAAAAGAATTACAACAACCATCCCTTTTTCGGCCGTGTAAAGGGGAAAGCCTTTGCACTGGCGCATAATGGCATTGTTTGGAACGACCTTGAGATGCGCCGCACAAAACATCTGCCGAGAACAAAGGTACAAACAGATAGCTATGTTTCCGTCCAACTCATTGAGCAGCAAAAAGCCCTCGACTTTGACAGCCTCCGCTATATGGCAGAGCAGGTCGAGGGTTCTTTTACATTTACAGTGCTGGATGAGCAGAATGCGCTGTGGATCGTCAAGGGGGACAATCCTCTCAGCATTGCTCACTTTCCGGAGCTTGGCGTTTACGTTTACGCATCGACTGCCGAGATCCTAAACAAAGCGTTGACCCGCTGCAGCAACTGGCTCGGGCGCGGAGAGAAGGTTGATATCGAGATGGGGGATATTGTAAGAATTGACCGCAACGGTCGCATCACCCGCGGCACGTTCGATACCTCCAAATTCTATCGCTCGTCGTGGGGATATTGGGATACGCCACTATACCCAAGATTACCGCATTCCGAGGAGGAACATCTTTCACTTTTGAAGTCGGTCGCAAAGGCGTTCGGCTTTACAGGCGAGATGATTGACCGGCTGTTGGATCAGGGGTTCACGACTGACGATATCGAAGAAATTTTGTACGAAGGGACATGGTGACTATGAAGCAAAAAATCAAAGCAAAGAGTAACTACAAAGCGCGTGGCAGCAGCGTCGACCTGTATTGTTCCGTGCACGTACACCGCGCCAAAGGCCGCAGCAAGTCGAGCTGCAAGGTCAGTACACGCGGCAAAAGGCGCTGAGGAGGTGGTACTATGAACTTAAACTTCGTAATGGCCGGAATGATGCTCACACTCTTCGTCCTGTTTCTGGCTGAGGGCATTTGCGCCTCAATTCAGAAAGAGCGGTGATTTCATGCCTGTCTTTTTTGCTGTCATCGGCACGCCGCTCTATGACTTCGCCGCTGGCTGTGTGCTGGCAGCCAACGTATATTTGATGATCCGTGGTGGAAAGAATTACCTCAAGGGGCGGAAGAAGTGAGTCTTTTTTGATGTAGGGGAAAAAGGAGAAGGGGACGTTCCGTAGGCCCAAAGCCAACGCGTTGCGTGGCTTCGAGCCTCGTCCCCTCTCCTTCGCGCTGCGGCGCTCATCCTCACCCCTCACGGTGAGATTCTATTTTTCTGTTCCACTGTTCCGGTTATTTTTCGCTTCTTTTATATTAGATTCGGTCCCCCTATTAGAGAAGGATAGTGTGAATTATTGTCTGTTAAAACACTGGAACAGTGGCACAGCGGAACATCAAAAGCGATTGGAGTATCATTATACGACTGCCAATTACTCAAAAGATTCGATGACCAATCTGTTCGAAATTCCAGACCGTTAGAAATCAGAAAAGTATCCATGATAATGTTTTTTCGCATTTCATCTGCGCTTTTCGATTGCTTTTGAGATGGAAATTTTTTTGGAACTGTGGTAGCCTCGCCGGTTGATCGGAGAAGTTTGATTTTTATTAGCCGTTCATATCTGCTTTTGCCATCGAGTTTTCTTGAAAAGCTGTCTTCAATGGCAGCAAAAATATCTCTAATATTATTGAAATATACTTTGACTAAGTGTAAGAAGTACTCTTCTAAAATGGGTAAGCCGATTCGATTCCATTGAGCAAAATAGCAATTTAATATTGAACGTCGTTCCATTACAGCGGGGCGGTCTATCAGATAATTTAGAAACTCCGCATGAAGCAACGGTGCTCTTAAACGAAGCGGAGATAAAAGGCAAGCAGTCCATTCCGGAAAATATGTATCACTGTTCAAGCGTAACTGATGGATGCGTTCTGCACACGCTATCGTGAATATATGGAAGTTACGTTCCAAAAGGTAAGCGTTGAAAACTAATTGCATATCTGCAGAGATTGTGATTTTTCTGCTTACGGTTTCGGATTCGTTATCTGTATAGTCTTTTAAATAGTACTCTTGATCAGGGAGTGGTGAGGCAAGACAATCTTTTTTATCAATAGGGATTCCTGCAAAAGACACATTACTTTTTATGACAGGATAAATCCAAATACAAGAAGAACGCGCCTCCTTAGGCATAGTATTAAATGCCTGATCGCAGTCTTCGACAGGGAAAAGTGCACTGACGATGTCGTATTTATGAATATCAAGGGATCCCCTTTGCTCTGAAATTGGACGAAACAGGTTAGATATTTTATCGTAGTTTTCAGATGAACTGCGAAGGGCTGAAATATACTTAACTTTTCTGCTTGCACAGAAAAGCAAAAACCAGGCATCGGGAGGTGCAATGCTATTCATGTCGAGTTTTTTCGAAATTTTACTTGATAGGTCTAATGGCTCTTTTATATCACGCCAGTGCAGATTTGTAAAAGCATCCAGTACTGTCGCTTGTTTTTCTTTTCCTTTGCATGTAGTGTTTTCCGAAGGCTTATCAGCAGGACCAGCTTGAGGGTTATTACTACATTCGCCTCCGCTTTCGCTGGTAGTAAGGGTGAATTGTTCGCAAAAGTTGCGGTATTTGTTTCGGAAATCTTTTCGAAAATCTCTTCGGTAATTCTTCCTTATTTCGGCAAGATCGATAGGATTAGCAGTTTTATCAAACTCTGCTATATAATCAAACAGAGTGTTAACGTAGTCGTCAAAACTTCTTGGCTCCAAGTTATCGCAGCAGAAGCGATATGCAAAGGTTACAATTAGATGATCACGAAGGGCCAATTCGAAGTGATGAGGCATATCACGTCTAATACGCATCGGGAGATCATCAGGAGCTGTAAGAACATCGTTAAATACATTAGAGACATCTTTAACGGGGGTTAACGAGAACAGGTAATTCTGACAACTGCAAATGCAAAGCTCGGCCAACTGGTCAAGAACGGGCATATCTTTCTTTTGCGCTTCGGATTTAAGAAGCTTTTCTGGCTCCTCTAGCCCGTAGACAGATGAGAGTTTTTCCCAGTGTGCCTTGTGAGACGCTTCTAGCATGTTCCACCTTAGGTTTTGAAAATTGCCATCACGGTACATAATATTGCCTCCATTCGTTATCAGATATGCTAAAGGGTGGAATTTCTTCCTCGTGTGCCATAATCTTTCCACCTGTGTTTCACCTTTTTTTTGCTTTATACTTGAACCATCCAGACGAAAAGGAGAAAACGGAATGGACACGACAATGCAATTTTTTAAACCGGACGATGAATTAAACAATCTAATTCACTTCGCCACGGAAAACTACAAACGCGCTGTCAAGGAGTCGCCTAATGTTTCTGCTCGCGAGCTGTTCCCAGCTCTGTTTGGAGCAGTCGAGCAGATGACTGGCGAGCTGACTGACCCGCTGCAATTTTCGGCAGACGCGGTTCAATATCAGTGGAATCAAATTGACCTGGTCAAAACTTGTATCACCTATATTCACAAAAGAGCGCCTCACATGCTGCGTTCACTGGTCACAACACCTTCTGTCCCGACCCAAGCAAAATTAACGGGGAAAAAGTTGTCGGACCTTGATGTGGCGCTGGTCTATGCGAAGAAGACCGAAGATTTTCCGGCAACTGTTGCCAAACCTGTGAAGGAACTTCTGCCTGTGGACCCTCTAATGGCAGAGAAGACGGTCGCGGCAAGTCCGGCCCCCAAAAAAGCCACGGCCTATGATGTTGCGCAAGAGCTGCTAAGGAAGTGCAGGATCCGCGTTATCGGGGAGCAGCCTTTCTATTTCAGTGGGCTCTTTTACAAGGCGCTGACGACAAATGACTTGAAGCGTCTCGTCGTTCTCAATTCCCGTGATGCCGTTCGTGTTGCAGGAACCCCTCGGTTTATTGACGACGTAGACCGCCACATCCTGTTGGAGCCCAGCATTTTTGAAAAGGAAGTGCTGCCGGATCAAAATCTTGTGGCCTTTGAGAATGGCCTGCTGGATTTGCGCAGCGGCAACTTAATTCCGCCGTCTCCTCGCTACGAGGTGTTCTATCAGTTGCGCACAATTTACGTGGAAAATCACCGCCATCCTCGCTTTGACGCATTTCTGCAGAGCGTGACCCACGGCGATAACTTGCTTGCGCAGCGCATTTTTGAGGTGATCGGATATCTTCTTGTTTCCGACTCTTCGAAGAAGTACTTTTTCCTGTTTCAGGGCGCCGCCGACTCGGGAAAATCGATCCTGGCCAATTTTATCCGCGGATGCTTTAACCCTGAGGCGACCGTATCTCTCAACTTTGAAGAATTGACTAGACACTTTGCCCCTGCAAATCTGGTAGGAAAACAATTCTGTCTGTCCATGGATCTGCCGTCGTCGCCGATCAAGGCAAAGAGCGCGAGCGTGTTCAAGGGAGTTACTGGCGGTGACTACCTGAGCGCAGATGTGAAATATAAAGATTACATCACCTTTCTCAACCACGCAAAATTTTTGTTTGGTTCGAATCACCCGCTGCTCACGCAGGACTATGATCCGGCCTTCTTCAAGCGTGCGATTACGGTTCCGTTCCAGTACGGTGTTGCACTCGAAGCACAGGACCCGTATCTTTTGCAGAAGCTCAACGGCGAACGCAACGCCATTGTCTTTGATGCGGTACAGGCTTATTTTGCACTGCGTGCTCGTGGTTATCGTTTCAGTGGCAATTTTCCCATCAACGGCGTCTTCGTGAATGAGCTGACGCAGGGAAAGTCCGACGCCAGCGATTTGGAGTTGGTTGCCATTTTTCTGAAGGATTATTGTACGCCCGTGGGTAACGCAAGGCTGCACGTTGAAGTTTTGTTCAACGCGTTTTGCGGGCGCTTTCCTGAAGCAGACATCGACTTGGAACGCTTCAGCCCGCTTGTGCTGCAGGGGTGCAGTCTGTTGAATTGGCAGGGCGTACATCGCGGAGGGAAGAAGCGCTTGGAAAAGGGCAAAAACCCGCAGGCCACGCTGCTCGGAATTGCTTTCAAGGGGGCGAATGATGGTGGAATGTAATTTTTCACACGATGAGCTTCCTTTGACTCTCACTGTCACTGAGGCGGCATCGGTGCTTAGAATCGGGCGTACTGCGGCTTACAATTTAGTCCGATGCGGAAAGCTCCGCAGCGTCCGCGTCGGTAAAGTAATCAGGATTCCGCGGGATGCGATTTATGCTTTTTTAGGTACTTAAAGCAAAGGAGAGGGAGCTTCCCTCTCCTTTTATAATAATATTATTTGAAAAAACTGCAAGGAGGGTTTTATGTCCAGAACAAAAAATTCACGCGCCGCGCAGGGGGCGGGCACGATTCGAAAAAAGACCGTCACACGCAAGGGGGCTACTTACGCCTACTGGGAGGCCCGCATCACGACGGGCTACGATCCCGGCACTGGCAAGCAGATTCAACGGTCCTTCTCGGGCAAAACCCAAAAAGAGGTGCGCGAGAAGATGCAGGCCGCGGCTGTAGAGCTCAATAGCGGGACTTACAAGGAGCCGCTGAAAATGACCGTCAGCGAATGGCTCGATATTTGGCTCACGGATTATTTGGGCGGCGTGAAGCCGATGACGGTGCTGAACTACACGCAGCACGTCAAGAACCATATCAAGCCTGCACTCGGCGCGATCAAACTGGAAGCGCTCAACACACACGAAATTCAAAGCTTTTATAACGACCTGCAAAAGCCGCACGGCGACAAGGCGGGACTGTCTGCAAAGACCATCAAGTGCGTGAACGGCGTGCTGCACAAGGCGCTGCAGCAGGCGGTGGCAGTCGGTTATCTGCGTTTCAATCCTGCCGATGCCTGCAAGCTGCCTCGTGTGGAGCGTAAGGAGATCAAGCCGCTGGACAGTGAGGCAATCACGGTTTTTATGAAAGCGGTAGAGGGTTCGCGCTATGAAACACTTTATTTACTGACGCTGTTTACCGGAATGCGGCGCGGCGAGGTCTGCGGCTTACAATGGGAATGTGTCGATTTGGAAAAAGGCACGATTCTCATTAACAAGCAACTGCAAAACATTCCCGGACAGCCGGGGAAGTATCGGCTTATTTCGTCTAAGAACGGAAAAGGCCGCAGCATCACTGCTGCACCTTTTATCGTCTCACTGCTGAAAAAGCATAAGGCGCAGCAAAGCGCAGAACGGATCCGTGCGGGCAGCGCATGGGAAGACAGCGGCTTTGTCTTTACGGACGAGCTGGGCCGTCATGTTTCACCGCACAATGTGTATCACAGCTATAAGCGCATTGTCACATCAATCGGCATGCCCGAGGCTCGTTTCCATGATCTTCGCCACAGCTATGCAGTTGCCGCGATCCATGCCGGTGATGATATCAAGACGGTGCAAGGGAACCTTGGACACGCGACATCTTCTTTTACGCTGGATGTCTATGGACATGTGACGGATGAGATGAAAAAGAGCAGCGCTGACCACATGGAAAAGTTTATCGAAAAAGTGTCTGGCGGTTGAGCCGTCAGACACCTTTTTTGACCTGTAAAGGGAAAACTAAAGGGAAAACGCCCTGTAAAAGTGCAAGAAAAGAGCCTGTAACCATTGCAGTTACAGGCTTTTTAACTGGTCCGAGTGGCGAGATTCGAACTCACGGCCTCATGGTCCCGAAAGTGCGGAACGGGGTCATGGTCTATCACGTCCTCCCTCATCTGCTCACAGCAAAGCCCTTGTGTTTTCAAGGGTTTGAGCGCTTTTCTATTTGAAAATCCTTAGAACGTCCTGAATTCCTCAAAAATGAAAAATTCAGAAACTGTTAGAAAAAATGTTAGAACTCATCTGCTGTTATCGTAAAGACTGGCATGGTGCGCCCTTTTAAGGCGCACCATGCCAGTTGTCTATTGAGTGTCAATGCCGATAATTTCACGCTCTAACAGCTTTTCATCAAAACTGTCCATGTGCAGGATAGTATAGCCCGTGCTCATTAAGACTTCATCAACAAAGGTATCTCTTTCCGCACGATCTGCGCGCCGGTGGCTTGCGTCGTCAAGTTCGATGACCCATCTTGCAACAAGCTTTGCATCACAAAGGACGAAATCAACGTGCTTTGCCTGAATCTTATAGAAATATGTTTTGTATTTTTGCTGTCCGCGTCGTGGTTCTACTAAATCGAGAAGGCGAACTTTCGCAAAAAGGAAAAGCCCATTCCGGTCAGCAAAGGTTTTTAACTTGTGATAAAACGCCTTTTCGTTATAAGAGAAAAGCCACTTGGGTTGGTAAGCTTTGGAATAGTCGATATACTCCGACGTGTACGCTTCATTTTCGCCGTATTCGTCAAGGTTATTTTCATAAAAATAATCGGATTCTCTGCGATAATCAGTTCTTTTTACCAACTTCAACACGCACAACGCAAGCATAACAAGCACACATAATATCATCGCCGCCATCGTTTATTCCTCCTAAAATTCCACTTCCGTCTCGTGACAGGACAACCTATAGACAATATACCGATAAGATTGTCCTATGTCAAGACAAGCGAGGGACAGTAAATGGCAAGGATTATAGATGGCGCTGAAATGAATCTGATAGGCAGCAATCTAAAAAGGCTGCGTCAGGAACGCGGTTGGAGTCAGCAGCTGCTTTCCAACAAACTGGAAACAGTCGCGGTCTATATTTGCCGCGGTTCAATTTCCAGAATCGAAGACAAACAAAGAACTGTCACTGATATTGAGCTTTACGGGCTGGCCAATGTTTTGGGCGTTGCCATTACAGACTTATTTGAATAAAAAATGCAGCGCAGCTTTTCTGTTCCGGCTGCGCTGTAATTCTTGTATTTTGGAGTTACTCCAAAATACTCCTTGACTTTTTGCGTTGTTTTGTGGTACGTTATTGTCAAGAAAAGAGGTGAATGAAATGCCATCGGATAAGAAGCGCATCAATTTGACAATTCCCGATGAAATTTATGAACGGCTACAGGCTTATAAAAACGAAACTGGCATTGTCAACGATGCAACAGCCTGCTTGCAGCTCATTGTACAACAGTTGAACGCACACGCAAATAATAAAGCAGTCTTGCACTTTTTGCAGAATTCAACACTGGAACAGTTACAGCAGGCTGCTAACGAAGGTGCGGCACAATTTCAGGAACTGCGAGAGAAAGGCATTACCTGATTTATGCAGAAATCCGCAAGAGAAACGGGTGTTCCTGCGCGAAAATGCGAGAGCGCAGCGGCTCGCATCCCGTCCGACCGAGTGGCAGGCTTTGCCGACAAGCAACGGTTTACGATGTCAAGTAAGGCGATAGCCTACCGCTGCACCACCAGCAAAAGAGAGCGAAGTATCGCTTTCTATAACCGCGTCCCGTAAGGGACATGAAACACAGGGGTTAGTATTACCCCCTGTGCAACGACGTAAGTTGTGTACAGTATGTTCACATAACCAACAGGAACAGAATCATCGTGAATGATTTGTAACAGGCTTTTCATTTTTTGAATTTCAGTCGCAAACTTATCTAATGTTGAATATGCCCTCGTACATAATGGGGCAGGAGAAATAATAATTGCTAACTATTGACTGAACACTTTTATTCTTTAGCCGCCTATGTTTAGAAAGGAGATGATTCATCAGAAAAAGAAAGGAGCAACTATGGCACGAGAACGTGCATATAGAAAATTCCAATTAACCATCAATAACCCGCTCGAACACGGATTTACGCACGAGATCATCAGGCAGAATCTTGAACAGCTCAAAAGCTGCCTTTATTGGTGCCTGTGTGATGAGATTGGCGAGCATGGAACGCCGCATACTCACATCTATGCAGCATTTAAGAATGCGGTCATGTTCTCAACCATACAGCAGCGCTTTTACGGTGCACATATTGAAGCTGCAAAGGGAAGCCATCGGGAAAACCGCGACTATATTCGCAAAGAGGGAAAATGGCGAGATACAGACAAGGCGGAAACAAATCTGCCTGAAACGTTTGAGGAATCATGTGAGCTGCCGACAGAAAGCGACCGCCGCGTGAAGCAGTCCGAAGCAATTCTCACAATGATAGAGGATGGCGCAAGCGACAGCGAGATTATACGCGCTTACCCGTCGGCCATGAACCACCTGAAAAGTATTGAGCAGGCTCGTCAAACGCTACTTGAAGAGAAGTACGGGAGAGAGTGGCGAGAAGTCGATGTAACTTACATTTGGGGCGAAACAGGCGTTGGAAAAACACGAAGTGTCGTAGAAAAGCATGGATACCGGAATGTATTTCGCGTGACCAACTATACGCATCCGTTTGATGGCTACAAAGGGCAGGACGTTATTCTGTTCGATGAATTTCGCAGCAGTCTGAAATTCTCTGATATGCTTGCGTTCATTGACGGACACCCTGTTATGCTCCCTTGCCGCTATGCGGATAAAGTTGCCTGTTACACCAAGGTGTATATCATCAGCAATATCCCGCTTGAAAAGCAGTATCCTCTTGTACAGGTGGAAGAACCTGCGGGCTATGCAGCATTTCTGCGACGCATCAATGAAAAGTATGAAATGCTGGCTGATGACGCTGCCGCGCCGTTTTAGGGGGTGGTCTGATTGCTGAATGATTACCCCGACGTTCTTACGGTGGAGCAGCTTTCCGAAATTCTCGGAATCGGCATCAACGCCGCTTATAGGCTCGTCAACGATGGCACGATTGGCTGCCGACGTATCGGCAAAACGATTCGCATTCCCAAAGTATGTGTAACGGACTATATCAATGCAGCCCGCTTCACAGTAAAACGATAACAGCAGACGAACTGTTGAAAGGAGAACAACATGACAGGAAGTCTGCAAATTAAAAACGGAAAATTTTATATGGTGCTGAATTGCACCGAAAACGGAAAACGCAAGCAAAAGTGGCTTGCAACTGGGCTACCCGAAAAGGGCAATAAACGCAAAGCCGAGCAGATGCTGCGCGAAAAGCTTGCTGCATTGGAACACACCGCACCATCTGATAATGCCGCCAATATTCTGTTCACGGACTACATACGCTACTGGCTCACCATCGTCGAACAACGTGTGGATGCCGTCACAATGCAGAGCTATCGTGCCATTACGGAACGGCACATTCTGCCTTGGTTTTCCAACTGCGGATTAACGCTTGCCGCCGTTAATAGAAAGTCGATACAGGCATTTCTCGACGAAAAGGGGCGTTGTGGCCGGCTTGACGGAAAAGGCGGTCTTTCTCCAAAAAGCATACGCGAGCTAAAAAACATCATCAATCAAGTGTTGAACGAAGCCATTCGTGAAGAGCTATTGACGGTCAATCCCTGTTCCCTGTTGCGTTTGCCCCCAAAAGCTCGTCCACAGGCGCAATTTTACACTGCGGAACAGCTCAACATATTGCTGCAAGAAGCTCAACGGGAGCAGCTATACCCCATTATCAAAACCGCTATTATCTACGGTCTGCGGCGCAGTGAGCTATTGGGACTAAAGTGGGATAGTATCGATTTTGAAAACAATGTGCTGACCATCAAGCACACTGTTGTCAAAATCTATGAAACAGTGGAAAAGGATAAGGCCAAAACGAAAAGCAGTTATCGCAGTTTTCCGCTGCTGCCGGAAATGCGAGATCTCTTCCTTGAGCTGAAACAGGAGCAGCGGGAAAATAAACGTTTATTCGGCAAATGCTACATTGAAAGCGACTATGTTTTTTGTTGGCCTGATGGTCACCCTGTTACTCCCGATTATGTCAGTCACCGATTCGGAAAGATTCTCAAAAAGCATAACTTGCCGCACATTCGCTTTCACGAACTTCGTCATAGCTGCGCGAGCTTGCTTATCAATAACGGCTGTGGGTTGAAAGAAGTGCAGGAATGGCTCGGACATTCGGATATCAGCACGACCGCAAACATTTATGGCCACTTGGAGACGCAGCGAAAACAGGCCATGGCGCAAAAGCTGTCAAACTGCATCAACATCTAACAGTGTTAGAAAAGTGTTAGATGCAGCGCACTTTTCCGCTGTCAAGGCAAAATAAAAAATCCTCAAAGCCTTATGGCTTCAAGGATTTTTCGTTGGTCCGAGTGGCGAGATTCGAACTCACGGCCTCATGGTCCCGAACCATGCGCGCTACCAACTGCGCTACACCCGGATATGAAGTTGTACGGCTCACGTCGCGAACAGTAGTATTATATGAGCTTCCCTCCGTTCTGTCAAGAGGGAAATCCACATTTTTCAAAAAGCCCCGCGGCACACGGCCGCGAGGCTCTGGCGGGAGCATGTGAGAATCGAACTCACCCGAGAGGCTCTTCACCCCTCTCACCGGTTTTGAAGACCGGGGGGCACACCAGCACCCATCTACTCCCATGTGAGAGGCGACAAAAGCCGCCTCATTTTTCTATCTCGCCAAACTGCGCGCCCGGCCTGCGGACATCACCCTCGCGGCGAAGAATCCCTCGCCGGTCGTAATACTCCAGCACCAGCAGCGCGTGGTCGCGCGAGGTGCCGAGCGCGTCGCGGAATTCTCCCAGCGTGAGCGTGTCGTGCGTTTCGAACCACGCCTTCACCCTTGCGTCGACCGCATCCAAAACACTTTTTTCGACGCAGAGCTCTGGCGCGAGCAGCACAAGCTCGCCGGTAGATAAAAGACTCTCAAGCACGCGCGCGCACTCCATGCGGTCTTTTTTGTCGAACAGCGCACAGAGCGCGTCCTGCTTTTTGCCAAGAATTCCCGCCGCGCGGCAGGTGCGCAGCAGCTCTTCCCGGATGGCGCTCTGCCGCTTAGTCAGATGCACGGAAAAGTCCGCAAGCGCGCAGTGCTCCGCCGTCAGCGTGAGTTTTCCCTCGCGCGCAAAGCAGGCGAGGATCGCGTCCGCATTTTCCCGTGCTTTGCCGCGCAGAAGCCGCTGCCGCGTCTCGGCGAGGCGCATGCCCGCGTGCAGCGGATGCTCGCGGTGGTACTTTGTCAGCATCGTCTCACAGTCTGTCCACAGCCTGTCCAGCGTCGACGATGTAAGATAGCGCGACGGCGCGATCTCGACGAGCTTTCCCCGCGCACAGAGCACGGCGAGCATTTCCACCAGTTTTTCTTCCGGTTCATCGAAGCACACGGCAAGGTCCGCAAGCGTCATGCCATCCGCGCCGCGCTCGCCGACGGCCTGCACGAGCTTTGCCTCGTCCGATCCGCTCTCGCGCACGGCGAGCGAGGCGATCACGCGCGCGTCGTTTTGCTTGTGACGATACGGCTGCTCGTCCAGGATCACTCCGCCGCCGACGGTCTCGAGCGGCGAGTAGAAGCGCACGACAAAGCGGTCGCCCTGCCGCGCGGCGAGCGCTTCGCTCAGCCGCAGCTGGGCATAGCAGCTCTCGCCCGGACGCAGCGCGTCGCGGTCCAGCAGCACCGCCTTTGCAAGGCGCACCGCCGCGCCGTGGTAGAGGTGCAGGCGCGAGCCGCTCTCGATGATCCGCTTAGAATCCGGCAGATTTTGCAGTTTCACGTCCAGCATCAGCGACGGCTGCATCGAATCCGTCCTGCACAGCACATCGCCGCGGCTGATGCTCTCTTTTTTGATGCCCGCTAAGTTGACCGCCGCGCGCTGTCCGGCGTACACCGCCGACACGTCGCGCCCGTGCACCTGCAAATTGCGCACGCGGCACTGATTCCCGAGCGGCATGAGCTGCGCCTCGTCGCCGACGGCGATGTGCCCGTCGATGAGCGTGCCGGTGACGATCGTGCCGAAGCCGTCGACGGAAAACACGCGGTCGATAGGCAGGCGGAACGGCGTGCGCGCGCTCTTTTCCTCCGCGTGCAGTGTCAAGTCGTGCAGTGCTTCGCGCAGTGCCTCAACGCCTTCGCCCGTGCGAACAGACGTGCGCAGGATCGGCTTATCCTCTAAAAACGTGCCCTTGACGCGGCTTTTGACGTCCTCTTCGAGCATGTTCAGCCAGTCCTCGTCGACTAAGTCGGCCTTTGTCAGCACGATGAGTCCGCCCTTCACACCGAGCAGCTGCAGGATGTCCAGATGCTCGACTGTCTGCGGCATGAAGCCCTCGTCCGCCGCCACGACAAGCATCGCAAGGTCGACACCGCCCGCGCCGGCGAGCATGTTCTTGATGAACCTCTCGTGCCCCGGCACATCGACGATGCTCGCACAGCTCCCGTCCGGAAAGTCGAGGCGCGCAAAGCCGAGGTCGATCGTGATGCCGCGCTTTTTCTCCTCGGCCAGCCGGTCGGTGTCCACGCCCGTGAGCACCTTGACGAGCTCGGTCTTGCCGTGGTCGACATGACCCGCCATGCCGATGATAACATGCTTCATCGGATGGCCTCCGCAGCCGCCGCGGCGATCTCGGCAAAGTCTTCCTCTCGAATCGTGCGCACGCACAGCAAGTATTGCCTGCGGTGGATACGCGCGACGATGGGCTTGGCGCGAAGGCGCAGCTTCTCTTCCAGTTCATCCACGCTGAGCCTCCCCGGCTCGATCGCGACGGCCCAGCCGGTGAGCTCCTGCGCCGGAGCGCTGCCGCCGCCGACAGCGTCGCCCGTCCACACGAGCTGCGAGGAAACGCCCGTGTCCGCGAGCGCCTTTTGCAGCCGCAGCGCCTTGGCGTGCAGCTTATCCTCGCTCGCCGACAGCATCGCGAGCGTCGGGATCTCTCGCACGGCGAACTCGGCATCCAGATAGGTGCTGAGCGTCGCGTGCAGCGCGGCAAGCGTCATCTTGTCGAGCCGCAGCGCCCGCGCAAGCGGGTGCTTTTTGATCCGTTCGATGTACTCCCTTTTGCCGACGATCAGCCCCGCCTGCGGCCCGCCGAGCAGCTTGTCGCCCGAAAACGACGCAACGTCCACACCAGCGTGCAGACTTCTCTGCACCGTCGGCTCGCCGCGGATGCCAAACGGTTCGAGGTCGACGATCGCCCCGCTGCCGAGGTCTTCAATGAGCGGCAGGCCGTGCCCATGCGCGATCTCCGCCAGCTCCTCCCGCGGTACGGATTCGGTAAAGCCCACGATGCGGTAGTTGCTCGTATGCACCTTCAAAAGCGCTCTCGTCTGCTCGCTGATGGCGGCTTCATAGTCGCGCCGGTGCGTCTTGTTCGTCGCGCCGACCTCGCACAGCGTGCAGCCGCACTGCGTCACGATCTCCGGAATGCGGAACGAGCCGCCGATCTCGACGAGCTCGCCGCGCGAGGCGATGACCTCTCCCCCGCCCGCGAGCGCGGACAGGATGAGCAGCACCGCCGCGGCGTTGTTGTTCACGGCCATCGCCGCCTCCGCACCCGTCAGGCGGCACAAAAGCGCCTCCACGTGCTGATAGCGCGAGCCGCGGCAGCCGTTTTCCACATCGTATTCAAGCGTCGAATAATCCCTCGCCGCCTCTGCCGCGGCGTTCGCCGCGCGCTCGCTCAGGCAGGCGCGGCCAAGGTTCGTGTGCAGCGTCACGCCGGTCGCGTTGATGACCGAGCGCAGCGTCGGCAGCTGCTTTTCCTCTGCACGTGCCAGAATGCGCGCGCAGAGTATGCCTGTCTCCGGCAGCGCGGAAAGGCCGCCGCGCACTTCGTCTCGCAGCGCGTCCAGCTCCTCGCGCACGCTCTCGCGCAGCAGCACCGGCGGCAGCGCCGACACCTTGAGCTCGTCCCGACCGAGCAGCTCGTCCACCCGCGGGATGGAACGAAACAGATTTTCTTCCACGCTTTTCCCTCCCCGCGCCCGACACACAGTGCGTCGGGCGCCAACTCTCCAGTTTGCCTTTACCCTATCAGAAAGGCCTTCGCCCGTCAAGAAAAACCAGAACCGTTCGCTGAATCAGCCATGCAGTTCTGGTTTTTCTATTGTTCACAAGAGCGCGGATCGTCCCGTGGCCGCAAATTTTCAATTCTTGAAAATTTCTGTCTCTTTGGGACAGCTTCCTGTCGGGGCGTGCCCGCCTCAAGCCCTGTTGGGATCAAGTACGGCAAACTGGAATTTACATTTTGACATTATTTAACAATAGTTGAGTCAATTCTTCTAACTCCCCAGTAGACAAATCATTTTTATCTATCAAAACCATTTTATTATCTTTTCGTTTAACATATATATACTGTCCCATAGTACCGTACTCTTTAAATGCAGTCCAATAATTTTTGCTATATCCCATCTGGGAAATTGTTTCTATCCCTTCAGCGTCAAAATGATACTCTACAATTCCAGTACGAAAAGACTTATCTAAGAGTAACTCCGCTTTTTTCAATACAAATTTTTGAAAAGACTTTGCATTAAACGCAAGGAGCAGACAAACTATTCCAATCACCATATAGACATACCATAAAATAGCAGGAGAATTTATAATTAAAAATATGCTACTAAAAATAATGACGATACCCAAAATCATCAGAAGCGGAACCGCTATCTTACGCTTACGAACATTTCCTTTACTTTCCAAAGCAATTTTAATTGCAGTTTCTTTTTTTTCATCACTTAAACTCATACAATATTTAACCACAAAATTACCACCTTTACTTTTCACAGTTCTATAAATCACGATTTGAACCACACGATTTCATAGCCGCTCATTAGTGGTTGCAGTCTTTTAATAAAATCCTCCGAAAGCCTTGCAAATAAAGGATTTTTCGCATTGTCCCCACCGTATCCCTTTATCTGATTTCACGCATTGTTGTCCTTAACTTGACCTCGCACAAGGGAAAAATCAAGGGAAGGAAAAACTGGTAACAAACTATAAAACAGCGTGGCAATCGGGGAACTGTGACGTATGTGCGAATATATTATAGCGGAGGATTTCGATATGGACAAGTACATTTTTGACGAAGGCAACGGCCTTTGGTATGAACTGATTGGCGACTACTATTTTCCCTGTTTGACTGTACCCACTGAAGAAGAACAGCCTGTCGGTATATGGGGGCAACGGCACAAGCGGTATATCAAAGAATACCACCCAGCTTTATACAATGCCTTGTTGCTCAACGGCAGACTGAACAGCTACCTTGCCGATATTGACCAGCAGGCACAAGAACGGTTAGATACCATTATTGAACAGATGGCCCGATCCCAAGGTATCACCGAGGCGCTGAAAGCTGCCGACCAAATGACATGGGTCGGTAAGATGAACAATATCCAAGCAAGTGCAATGGAAATTGTAAACAGTGAGCTGATTTACGCTTAACAGATTAGCGAAGCAGGGGCCGCCCCAATCGGGCGGCCCCTGCTTCTGCTGTAACACGCTTTACTCATTGATAGCCAGAGAGAGATTGTCCAGAATATCTTCCACTTCGTCCGTGGTCAGATACGCACCATGCAAGCTGACATTGGCATGGCTTGTACAGCACTGCGCCCAAACGTGCCCGTTGTCCATTTCAATCAGGAATTCATGGCCATCAACGGACGTGTAATAATAGGCGGTTTCGTAGCTGCCATCAATGACATACGTTTGGACAAAATAGTCGGCTTGTGCGATATTATCGATTGTGAAATCGACATATCCGCTGCCGTTCTTCTTTGCGTAAAGGGCGTCAAAGTTCTCGCTGACGTAATCACCTTTTGCATCGGACACGACAAAGGAAAAGTTGGCATCTGGAACATAATCATAATGCTCGTTCACCCATTCCAAATCAAAGGTAACGCGACCTGTCAGCGTGTCCAGAAGATTTGCGGGGTTTTCGGCAGTATACTCCATTTTCTCCGCGCCATCCTCCCGACCAATGCGGCGGCTGCGGAGAACTGGATCACTGCTCAGAACCTCTACGGAGTCCCACTGATGGTATTCAGATACTACTCCGCCGTTAATGCGTTCGCCCGCAACCCAATCGTCCGATTTGAACCGATTAGATTTTATCGTTTCTTCCAAAGTGGCGGGCGGGTTTCCTCCGGGGCCGTCGATAGCAACAGCACCAGGAGCACCATTTTCACTTGAAGGCATGGGAATGTCATCCCTGCTGGACACGATGATGTCATTTCTGAACAGATGCACACCCACCGCTGCGGCAGCGGTCAGCGTTAATGCCATCATCATAACAACAGCGACGGCAATCAACGGCACACGAGATTTTAAGGTCGATTTTTTCATAGGAATGTCCTCCGATTGTTTTTGGTAGGAGGCAAGCTGGGAACGAATACGCTCCCGGCTCTCCTGCGGCAATTTCAGCCCATCAGAAATGCGCTTGAAGTTTCGCTCCATATCAATCCCTCCCAAGTTGCTTTTTTAAGATGTTTTTGGCCCGATGCAATCTCATGGAAACGGCTGAGATGCCGATGTGTAAAAATTCTGAGATTTCCCGAAACGAGTAGCCCTCAAAGTAGTGTAGGCTCACGACGGCCCTATACTTTTCCGGCAACTCCATGACCGCATAAAATATGTCCCGATCCTCCGGCTGTATCAGCAGAACAGCCTCGTCCAAAGGAATGGCTTCGTGCTTCTTTACTGCGGTGAGAAGGTTTTTACAATGGTTAATCGTAACCTTAGTTAGAAACGCACGCTCTTTGCCGGGATAAACTATCATGCCGCCCTCCAACAGTTTAAGAAAAACAGTCTGCACAACGTCCTCCGCTTCCTGCGGAGAGCGGAGATAACTGAGAGCAATACGATACACCATATCCGCATAACGGTCAAAAAGCTCCAGCACGGTTTCTTGCTCCATCGGCGCACCCCCTTCCGCTTCCTCTTGAGGCCTCATATATATAACAAATCAGCAGACCGAATTTGCACAAAAATTTTCAAGAAAATTATAGCACATAAAACAGTATATAACCTACAAACTGGCTCCTGTTTATGTACGCCGCCGCTATGGATTGCACCATAGCGGCGGCGTTCTCTATCATCTGCTGTCCCTGTCAACTGCCCTCCTGTGTGGCTGTGGCTGTTGCCGTTTGCCCTCGTCCTGCAACCGCCGCAGGCGTTCCCGGACGCTTCTCGGCTCTGGGGGCCGCTCTTTTACGGCGGGCCGCTGGCGCTCCTGCACCTTCGGCTCCCACTCGACCAACTCCCGGTTATGCTGGCTGACAACGGCCTCGGCCTTGCGGTAGGTGGCTGTAAATGTCTGCACATCGGGATAACCCTCCGCCTGGACGATGGAGGGAAGCGCATCCATCCTGTGGCTGATTTCCTGCTCTGTCTGCTGTATCTGCCCAGCGATGTCTTTGCGCTCTCTGGTCTTAAAGATACCCGTGGCGGCGGCAAGCTGCTGCTTCAAGTCTGGCAGCACATCCTCCTGCAAGTATCGGATGCTCGTGGCCTCGTCCCTCACTCGTATCATCAGACCTCGCATGGCACGGAACTCTGCCATATCAATGTCCAGCGTGGGCTTCGGCGGCATTGCCCGCTGGCGGATCAGCCCTTGCAGGAAGGCCCTGGCCTTGCCCACGATGGCCCGGAACAGGTGCGGGAGCCACCCGGCCTGATGGATGGATTGCCTGACCTTCTCGTGTATCTCAGCCTGCTTGACCTCCAATATCTCCGCCTCGGATATGCCCGTCAAAAGCGCCATATCCGCCGTTCGGTTCCACTCCTGACGGGCGGCGTTGTCCGCTTTGATTTCCTCCGCCTTGGGATTGTTCCTGCCTATCTTTTTGGTGGGCAAATATACGCTCTGCGGGTCAAACACCTTTAGCTGCTGCTCCGGGTCTGAGATATAGCGGTTGATAAGGCCGGTATAGAACTCCTTGACCTCAGCCACAAAGCCCTCCTGCTTGAAGCGGGCGTCCTTAACGCTGAACATATGGCTCTCGTAGACCTCGCCCTTTTTGATGACGGTACAGCCGGGGCGTATCTGCCCATCCTCCCCGGTGATCTCCTTCTTGGTGCGGACGTGCTTCCCCACCTCGTCATAGAACATATTCCGGGTGGCGACCTTGACTACGGGTTCCGGCAACAACCGCCGCTCACTGAAAATCAGGTGGATGTGGTAGTTGGTCTTGGCCTTGTTGTGGTGTAGGCCGGACACACACTCCACGTTATACCGCTTTTGAAATTCCTCTGTGAACTTTGTCAGAACCCGCTGCGGGTCATAGCGTGTGAACTTCTCCGGCAGGGCGATGATGAACTCCCGCGCCTCGATGCACGTCCCCTCGGTGCCGCTCCGCTTGAACTCCTGCTGGTTTTCCCTTGCGAGGGAAGTCCAGAATGCGGCATCGGCGGTATGATAGGTGGCGTACAGGTTCTCCTGTCTGGCGGGGCTGGTGATATAGGAAATACGCCCCTTGACATTGGACAGCTTCGACATCTGGATGAAGCTGTGTCGCGTCATGCCTCCGTCCTTCCTCCGGCTGTGTCAGCCGGTGCGTGGAGCGACAGCGGAGCGCAAGGGCGGTTTAGGGCAGTCCGCCGCTGTGCGGACTGCCCTAAACCGCACCGCCGCGCCAGCGGCGGCAGCCCCCGGCAGGGCGAAATACACAGAGTACAAACCGAAGGTTTGTGCGATGGGTGTATTTCGCTCTCAAACGGCGAGGCCTTTGTGGTGGCGTTCGCTCCGCTCACGCCTTTTTGACTGGCCCTCATCACTCCACGCCCCGCACATCGTCCCTGACCAGCAGATTCCGTCCCTGGTTGACGGTCATGAACCGCTCCAGCGTGTCGCTGCGGATGATGGTCTTGCGCCCGACCTTGAGGACGGGCAGCTTTCTCCACTCCACCAGCTTCCGCATGGTGTTCCTCCCGATGCCGCTGCACTCAGCGGCTTCCTCAATCGTCATGCCCATTTTGACAGTTGCCATTGGTGTCACGCTCCTTTCAATGTACTTATTTTGCAACCCTCGCTGATTTATTATAATCAGTCTGCCATCGCCTGTCAACCTATTTTAAGTCCGTTCTATAAAACAATTTGAAAAATAGGGTTGCAAATCAAATTCACCTATGTTATACTAACACTCGAAAGGAGGCCGAGCCAATGGATAAAGACATAGCCTTTACCCCAAAGCAGGTCGGGCAGCGCATTAAGGAGCGCCGGAACGAAATCAACATCTCCATGCCGGAACTGGGCAGGCGGGTAGGGGTAAACAAGTCCACCATCCAGCGATACGAGACAGACGGGGTAGACCCCAAGCGCACCATGATTATCAACGGACTGGCGGACGCGCTTCTCACCACCCCCGAATGGCTGACAGGGTTATCCGATGAAAAGGAGTATAACTCCAAAACCCTGTGCCAGATGGATATTGAGAAGCACATAGCGGCCTATCTGGACGAACTGACAACCACCGTCCAGGGTGAACCTCACCAACAGCTTTTGACCACCTTCCTCGGTCAGATCGTAGACCTCTATTCCGTGTTCTGCGTCCACTTTGCCAGGGCGATGGCCGAGGCAGACCACATCGCCGAGGACGAGGGCTTGAAGAAGTCCCTGATGCGCTACGCCATCGAGTCTGGGGCTGTGATTGAAAAGGTCTACCGCCGGGAGATGGAAACGCCGGTGGAGGACATGAAGCGGTTCATGGACGGGCTTCTGCACATCTATGACGAGGGACGCACCAAAATGAAGATAGGCGACCTGCTTGACATGAGCAGCGAGGCCCGTGAGCGGCTGAACGGGCAGAATTGATCCGTGGCACCTTGACAACGAAAAATGCCAGTCAGTACGACTGGCTGGCGTGACATGATTGAACGCACATCATACGTCACAGTCCCGATTGCCACGGATAGAAAGGAGTAAAATTTATCTATGGCAAAAGGTTCTGTACGCAAAAAGGGCAAAAAGTGGTACTATCGCTTCTATATCGAGGACGAGAGCGGGAACCGGGTGCAAAAGGAGTACCCCGGCACCGAGAGCAAGTCCGAAACGGAAGTCCTGCTCCGCAGGGCGATGGAGGACTACGAGGAAAAGCGGTTTGTGGCGAAAGCGGAAAACATCACCGTGGGCGATATGCTGGATATGTGGGTGGAGGAAGAACTGAAGCCCGGTACATTGAGCAATGGCACAGTGATGGCTTATCAGGGGACGGTGGGCCGTATCAAGCGGCGCCCCCTGGGCAAGCGGAAGCTGAAAACCGTCACCGCCGACCATCTGCAAGCCTTCATCGACTTCATGAGCTACGGCGGCGCCAATCCCGATGGAACGACCTCCCCGCCCATGAGCCGGGGCTATATGCTCCAATTCTCAGCGGTACTGCAAAACTCGTTCCGCTTCGCCGTGTTCCCTAAACGGCTTATCACGTTCAACCCTATGCAGTATGTGAAGCTGCGGGGACGGAAGCAGGAGGCGGACATCTTCTCCGAGGATATGGGGGACGCCGCTGCGGTTCCCACCATCAGCTGTGAGCAGTTCCGAGCGTTGGAGGACTTTCTGAAAGAGAAGGACAACCCGGCCTTGCTGCCCATCCAAATCGCTTATTATACCGGGCTCCGTATCGGTGAGGTCTGTGCCCTCACCTGGAAGGATATCAACCTGGACGAGCAGTATCTGACGGTGCGGCGGAGCATCCGCTACAACGGGGCAAGGCACAAGACGGAGATCGGGGCCACCAAGCGGAAGAAAGTCCGCACTGTGGATTTCTGCGACACCCTGGCGGCGATCCTCAAAGCGGCCAAGAGGGAACAAAGTAAGAACCGTCTGCGCTATGGTGAGTTCTACCGCCTCAACTACTACGCCGAGGTCAGGGAGAAAGACCGCATCTATTATGAGGTCTATACCCTGCCGAGGACGGAGGAAGCGCCGGAGGGGTACAAGGAGATTTCCTTCGTCTGTCTCCGGCCTGATGGAGCGATAGAGACACCGAGTACGGTGAGCATCATGTGCCGCAAGGCAAAGGAGAAGGTAGAGGGTTTGGCGGACTTCCATTTCCATATGCTTCGTCACACCTTCACGAGCAACCTCCTGTCCAATGGGGCGGCTCCCAAGGACGTGCAGGAACTGCTGGGGCACTCGGACGTCAGTACCACGATGAACATCTACGCCCACTCTACGAGGGAAGCGAAACGCAACTCCGCCCGACTGCTGGATAAGGTGGTCAACGGAGAGTAAAAATCTTTCCCTTGTTTCAGCCCGTAAGGGAAAAAACAAGGGAAAGTACATACGGTTTGAGGATTTGATAGGCGGAAACGCCTGATATTACAAGGTTTTTCAAGGGGAAGCACAATAAATTCCGATTTGTTGAGCCGAGTATACCATATTTCTCAACGAAAGAACATTCTTATATACGAGAACCTGACCGTTTTACTGCGTACAGAACCCCGATCTGCAAAAGCCCCATGCGCGACACCTTGACGGTGCAAACATGGGACTTGAAGTTTCCTTGGCTTATTCGGGTGCTCGTAACCGATCCTGGCAGGCGGCTGCCGTGTCATCTCTCGAAAGCTGTTTTACGAACGCCCGGCTTAGGAAGAACCGTTTTTTTATTTTACCGCGCTGAGCAATTTATCCTCTTTCCGCTTTTTGAGCATGATTGGCACGTCCATCAGCGCGAACACCGCCACGAGCAGCACGGGGAAGCCGATCCAGTGGTAGCCGACATGGTCGCGGAACCACGCGAGCGGATTGCCGTCCGGCGCGTACATCAGAAACATGAAATTCGTATCGAGCAGCAGGTTGACGCAATAAATCGGCACCGCCATCGCCAGCAGCAGCAAGAAGCACTTGCCCATGTACCTGACGCTCGGTCGGATATCACCGCCCGAAAACAGCATGATGGGATAGGCCGCAAGCAGAATGTGCACGCTCGTCGAATGCCAGAACATGAAGTTCGCCGCCGGAAGCGACGTCTACGTCGGGAACAGCAGTGCCGCCGTCGCCGCGGGGATACAGATAAAATAGAGGAAATTGTCGAGCAGCCTGCTCGGCTTCCATGCGTACAGCGCGATAAGGAAAATGTTGATCGAGCACAGGTGCAGCGGCAGATAGTCCCAGTTGAAATTCCCGCCGATCTGCAAACCGATCTGTTTGAACGCCTCGTCCGCGAGCAGGAGAACGGCAAAGAGCCCCCGCAGCTGCGCCCGCTTCTTCTCATCCGCCGCCTTGTAGAGCTTGCAGCTCAGCACGGCAAAGCCGATATACAGCGCAAGCGTCACTAAGTGCCGCGCGCCGAAGAGCGAAAAGCCAAAGCCCTCGCCGATCGTATCCACCGTATCCCAAAAGTGCTCCACTTGATCCAGCCTCCGCAAATTTGTTGTCCCTGCCAGCATATCATACGGCGGCGAAAATACACCTGAAAATTTCTTTAAGATTTCAGTATCCCATCCGCGCTCCCAGCATCTCGCCGCTGCTGCCGCCGCGGTACACGCCGTTTTCGATCACGCGCTCGCCGAGCACGAATACCTCGTCAAAGCCTGTCGCAGGCAGGTTGGGCCGCGCATACGTGCCCTGCTCATGGATATTTTCGGGCGAGAAGAGCAAAAGGTCCGCGTCCATGCCCGCCGCGATGACGCCCTTTTTCTCAAAGCCGAAGCGGTCCGCCGCATGCCCCGTCACCTTGTGCACAGCCTGCTCGAGCGTGAGCACGCGCTCCTGCACGACGTATTTTTCAATGAGCCGCGCGAATGTGCCGTACACGCGCGGGTGGACACGCCCGCCGCTGGGGTACGTCGCATCCGAAATGACGCCCGAGAACGGCGCGCGCAGGATATCTTTCACGTCTTCTTCGTCCGAGATGTAGTCGATCATCCCCGTATTGCACTGTTCCGCCGCCAGCAGGTCAAAGAGCGTATCGAACGGGTCTTTTTGAAGCGTCTGCGCGATCTCGGCGACGGATTTTCCCTCAAAGCGGCGGTATTCGTCCATCTGAAGCCCGATGGCGATCACATTGTCAAAGCCGACGAGCAGCGTGATGTTCTCAAAGTCGCTGCCCGCCTCCATCCGCGCGCGCATTTCCTTTCGCGCAGCATCGTCGAGCAGGCGCTTGGTCAGCGCCTCCGTGCCGCCCTCCTGGAATTCCGGCGGCAGCACGTGGATAAGCTGTGTCGAGCCCGCAGTGTAGGGGTACACGTCGCACATGACGTCAAGCCCGTCCTCCCGCGCCTTTTCAATGAGCGAGAGCATTTCCGGCACGGCCTTTCGCGCGTTGCGAGAACCGATGGCCTTGAGATGGCTGACCTCCAGCGGCGTTTGCAGCGCGCGGGCGACCTCGAGCATTTCGCGCAGCGCATCGACGACGCCGTCGCCCTCCTGCCTCATGTGGACACAGATGGGCACGCCGCTCCGGTGCAGCGGCGCGAGCGCGCGGATGAGCCCGTCGGTCGAGTAAAAGATCTCCGGCGCGTAGCCAAGGCCGAGCGACACGCCGCACGCGCCGTCGGCCAGCGCCGCTTCCATGTGATAGTGCAGATCGCGCAGCTCGAGCGGTGACAAATCTCCCGTCGTGAAGCCCGCGGCAAGCGTGCGCAGCGTGCCCATGCCGATGAGTTCCGCGCACGAGAGCGGCAGTCCCCGCCCCTGCGCCGCCTTGAAATAGCTGTCAATGGACGCAAAGCGCAGCTCCGGCGGGATGTTCCCCGTGATGGGCGCAAGGTATTTTGCACACTCGTCCGCGTGCGCGCCCGAGAGCGGCGCGAGCGACATGCCGCAGTTGCCGTTCACAAGCGTCGTGAGGCCCTGGCAGAGCTCCGCCTCGCCAAAGCCTTCGCGAAACAGCGCCGCGTCGGCGTGGCGGTGCATGTCGATAAAGCCCGGCGTCAGGACGCGGCCCGCGGCCTCAATGGTCTCGAACACCTGCGCACCTGATAAATTTCCGACCGCTTCGATCATGCCGTCTAAAATGCCGACGTCCGCCGTGAACGCCGCCTTTCCCGTGCCGTCGACGATCTTCGCGCCGCGGATCAACGTATCCAGCATGTATATCACCTCTTTTTTGCAGTCTACCACACCCCACGCCCGCTTGGCAAGGTCATTTCCCCTTGCAATCTGCCGTGCCGCAGGGTATACTGTGGAAAACGCAAAAAAGGAGCGCTTCCATGAATAAGAAAGACCGCATCCACGACTGGCGCAAGCTCAAGTGGCCGTTCACCGCCACGTTTTTATATTACTCTCTCCTCTCGCTCTACACCGGCACCGCCGAGCAGAGCGAGCAGGGCTTTCTCGTCATGTTCCTCACGGTTTTGATCGTGGACGCCGTGGCGTATTTTTCCTACTGCTATTTCCTCTGCAAAAAAGAGGAGAACATGCAGAAGCTCTGGTTCGTCTTCATTCTGGCCTATGTGCTCATCTCCACACAGCAGCTCTCCATCCTCTGGCAGATGATGACGGCGCATGTGATCGGCGCGTAAGCGTATTTTTCTTCTAAATATCGTCTATTTGAACGCCCTTTCCACCGAGAAAGGACGTTTTCTTATATTTTGTCTTCTGTGACATTTGCGTGCCACTGTCTGAAAATCTGATACGCGGCTCCTTTTGTCCATAGTTTTCGGCAGTTTCCTTTGTTAAGTTGGTGTTAACGAGGGGAGCGTCCCCTTCTCGCGCCGTGAACAAAAAGTTTACACCCTGCCCATTGAAAGCGCGGCGCTTCTTTGCTATGCTTTTCCTGCAAGCCCGCATTTTTCCGTGCGGGACAAGAAATGCTAAGTACAAAGGAGCTGATGACAGTGCCGATCCGTCCGCTTGTCGATCGCACTTATCTTGAACAGGTGCTGCTCTCCCGTTTTTCCCACGGTGAGGTACAGCAGTGGGTCCAGAAATACTTCCAGCCCTACCGTGAGCTGATGAGCTATTACCGCTGCGCGATCATGGAGGTCGAAACGAAGTTCAACGTGCTCAACGAGGAGCTCTCGCTGCAATACGACCGCAACCCCATCGAGACGATCAAGACCCGCCTCAAGTCCCCCGAGAGCATCATGGAAAAGCTCAGCCGCCGCGGATATCCGCTCACGGTGGAGAGCATCGAAAAGAATTTGAACGACATCGCCGGTGTGCGCGTGATCTGCTCGCACCCTGCCGACATCTACAAACTCTCCGAGGCATTTTTGCGCCAGGACGACATCACACTCTTAGAGCGCAAGGACTACATCGCAAACCCCAAGCCCAACGGCTACCGCAGCCTCCACCTCATCGTCGAAACGCCCATCTTCCTTCACGACCAGAAGCGGCTCATGAAAGTCGAGGTGCAGTTCCGCACGATCTCGATGGATTGGTGGGCCAGCCTTGAGCATAAGATCCGCTACAAGAAAAATCTCCCCGAAATGGAATACGTGGAGCGCGAGCTCTATGAGTGCGCCGAGATCAGCGCACAGCTCGATGCGCGCATGGAAAAGCTCCAGAAAATCGCCGCACAGGCAACGGAGGGAAAGGATCGCGCCCTTTCCTCCTGAATTTTTAGGATGCCCGCACCGCGGGCAGGGAAAGGAATCGTGACACTATGAACGCAGCAGAAAAAATCGCCCACGCAGCAGAGCGCAAGGCCTTTGAGGCCATGCTCGACTCGCTCATCAGAAAAAGCCAGACGAAGGACGTCTGCACCGTCGCAAACGACTTTGTCAACATGGTCCAAAAGATCCACTCCAGCGTCTGGACGCCGGAGACCTTCGAGATGCTGCACCAGATCGCAAACGACCCCGACAGCAAATGGGCACACTACGCCGAGCGCCTGCTGCGCGAGTGCGACCCCTACCTTCTCAGGACCTTCCTGACGGCCGCCGCCTATGAGGGCGGCTTCCGCGGCTTCCAGCAGGCGCGGGCAAACTCCGAGAAGTATGACTGCAACATCCCGTGGATCGTCCTCATGGACCCGACGAGCGCCTGCAATATGCGCTGCGCGGGCTGCTGGGCGGCGGAGTACGGCCACAAGCAGAACCTCACCTTTGAGGAGATGGACCGCGTGCTGACCGAGGGCGCAGAGCTCGGCACCCACGCCTGCCTCTTCACCGGCGGCGAACCGCTCATGCGCAAGGCGGACATCTTCCGCCTGTGCGAAAAGCACCGCGACATCGCTTTCCACGCCTTCACGAACGGCACGCTCATCGACCAGGCCTTCTGCGACGAGCTCAAGCGCGTGGGCAACTTCATCGTCTCGGTCAGCATCGAGGGCTTTGAGGACGCCAATGACGGCCGCCGCGGCGCGGGACATTTTGAAAAGGCGCTCGCCGCGATGGACCTCATGCGCAAAAACCATATCCCGTTCGGCGTGTCCATCTGCTACACGAGCAAGAACTACAAGGTCGTCACGAATGACGAGTTCCTCGACCTGCTCATCTCCAAGGGCTGCTTCTTCGCCTGGTACTTCCACTACATGCCAGTCGGCATGGGCGCGACGACCGACCTGCTGCTTAATCCCGAGCAGCGCGCCTATATGAAAGACCGCGTGCGCGAGATCCGCGGTCTCACCGGCGGCAAGGAGATCTTCGCCATCGACTTCCAGAATGACGGCGAGTTCACAGGCGGCTGCATCGCCGGCGGCAAGCTCTACTGCCATATCAACGCCGCGGGCGACGTCGAGCCCTGCGTGTTCATCCATTACTCGGGTGCGAACATCCGCGAAAAGAGCTTCCTCGAATGTCTCCAGCAGCCGCTTTTTAAGGAGTACCGCAAGGGCCAGCCGTTCAACAACAACCACCTGCGCCCCTGCCCGATGCTGGAAAATCCCGAATATCTGCCACAGATGGTCGCGCGCAGCGGCGCGCATTCGACCGACCTGGAAGCGCCCGAGAGCGTGGAGCACCTGTGCAACAAGTGCGAGTCCTACGCCGCCTGCTGGCGCCCCGAGGCCGAAAAGCTCTGGGACGAGGAGCACCACGACTGATCGATCCCGCCCATATAGGAAAACAGCGCCAGCCCGCTTTCGCGGGTCGGCGCTGTTTTTATCAAATGGTCTCACAGAGTTTCGTGCCGCGCACGGCACGAAATAAATTTGAATCGGTTTTCTGCCGCGACATGCGCGTGGCAGAAAACACTTTGCGCGGAGTGAGTGTCGAATTGTCCGCTTTCAGCGGACAACCGAGGCGCAAAACGCAGCGAAACTTTTTCGAAGACGGGGCTTTGCCCCGTCTTCGATTGCTCTTACTTCAGCGCGGCGAGCAGCGCGTCGACGCGGTCAGTCTTCTCCCACGTCACGCCGAGGTCCTCGCGACCCATGTGGCCATAAGCGGCGAGCTGGCGGTAGATGGGGCGGCGCAGATCGAGGTCGCGGATGATGGCGGTCGGGCGCAGGTCGAAGACCTTCTCGACGGCCTCTTCGAGCTTACCGTCATCGACCTTGCCGGTGCCGAACGTCTCAACGAGCACGCTCACGGGATGCGCAACGCCGATAGCGTAGGCGAGCTGGACCTGGCACTTGTCGGCAAGGCCCGCGGCCACAATGTTCTTAGCGACATAGCGCGCGGCGTAAGCGGCACTGCGGTCGACCTTCGTCGGGTCCTTGCCGGAGAATGCGCCGCCGCCGTGCGGGGCGCTGCCGCCGTAGGTGTCGACGATAATCTTGCGGCCGGTCAGGCCGCTGTCGCCCTGCGGGCCGCCGATGACAAAGCGGCCGGTCGGGTTGACATAAATCTTGGTGTTCTCGTCCATCAGCTCCGCGGGAACGGTCGGCTTGATGACAAGCTCGATCATGTCCTTGCGGATCTGCTCAAGCGTCGCCTCCGGCGCGTGCTGGGTGGAGAGGACGACCGTGTCGACGCGGACGGGCTTGCCGCTCTCGTCGTACTCGACCGTCACCTGCGTCTTGCCGTCGGGACGGAGATAGTCGACAAGGCCCTGCTTGCGCACGTCGGTCAGCTTCTTTGCCATCTTGTGGGAAAGAGAGATCGCGAGCGGCATGAGCTCAGGGGTCTCGGTGCAGGCGTAGCCGAACATCATGCCCTGGTCGCCCGCGCCGTTGTCGAGCTCGCTCGCGCCGCTTTCCTTATTTTCAAAGGAGTTGTCGACGCCCATCGCGATATCGCCGCTCTGCTCGTCGATGTTCGTGATAACGCCGCAGGTGTCGCAGTCGAAGCCGTACTTCGCGCGGTCGTAGCCGATGTCGCGGATGACGTCGCGCGCGATCTTCGGGATATCGACATAGCAGCTCGTGGTGATCTCGCCCATGATGTGGACAAGGCCGGTGGAGACGGTCGTCTCGCAGGCCACGCGGCCGTTGGGGTCTTTTTCAAGGATCGCGTCGAGCACCGCATCGGAGATCTGGTCGCAGATCTTGTCGGGATGCCCCTCGGTGACGGATTCGGAGGTGAATAAACGTTTTGCCATGGTTCTTTTTCTTCCTTTCTCGTTGTTGGGAAAAACAAAAAATACTCTGTCGAACCGACAGAGTATCGCGCTTTCTGCTCTTCCTCATCTTTCGATTCGTTCGTCGGATTTGGCACCTTGCCTCTTCGGGCAGGTTGTCGTGGTGTCATAGGGCCGATCCCTCAACCACTCTCGATGAAGTATTCACTTGTGGCTTTCGCCGAATCGTATTCTACCATGTTTGTGCGTTTTGTCAATCAGTTTTTGAAGATTTTGTGCAAATACTTGACTTTGTCCGGATTTATGCTACAATATTGTTCACAAATTGAATGTCATCGGGGACTTGCGGCCGCAGCCGCAGCGGTCGAGAGATGTCGGATGCGTCCGGTCAAGCAGTGACCGGACTTTTTTTATATTTTTTGAAACAATCGGAGGCTCTTCCATGCAGATTTCCCTTTCCGATCATTTTACGTATCAAAAGCTGCTGCGCTTTGTCGCGCCCAGCATTTTGATGATGATCATCACCTCTATTTACAGCATTGTCGACGGCTTTTTCGTCTCGAACTTCGTCGGCAAAAATTCGTTTGCCGCGCTGAACCTCATCTTTCCCGTCATCATGGCGCTCGCCGCCGTCGGCTTTATGATCGGCACGGGCGGCAGCGCGCTCATCGCCAAAACGCTCGGCGAGGGCAAGCCCAGGAAAGCGAACGAGATCTTCTCCATGCTCGTCATCGTGCTTGCCGCCGGCGGCGCGATTTTAAGCGGCGTGTGCATCGTTTTCCTGCGCCCCATCTCGTTCGCCGTCGGCGCGACGGACCTGACGATCGATGACTGCGTGCTCTACGGGCGCGTGCTGCTGGCTGCTCTCCCCTTTTTCATGCTGCAAAACAGCTTCCAGAGCTTTTTGGCGACGGCGGAAAAGCCGCACTTCGGCCTGCGCGTGACGGTGTTCGCAGGGCTAACGAACATGGTACTCGATTTTCTGCTCGTCTACGTGTTCCCGTTCGGGCTTCTCGGCGCGGCGCTCGCCACGGCGTTTTCGCAGATTGTCGGCGCGCCCATCCCGCTTGTCTACTTTCTCCGCCCGAACGATTCACCGCTGCGCCTCACGCGTCCGCGCTTTGACTTCCGCGCCCTCGGCAAGGCCTGCTACAACGGCTCGAGCGAGATGGTCAGCAACCTTTCGACCTCTCTCGTCGGCGTACTCTATAACGTGCAGCTCATGGCGATTGCCAAGGAAAACGGCGTGAATGCCTACGGTGTTCTGATGTACGTGAGCTTCATCTTCATGGCGTTTTTCTTCGGCTATTCCATCGCCGTCACACCCGTCGTCGGCTATCACTACGGCGCGAAGAATCACGCCGAGCTCAAGAGCCTCCTCAAAAAGAGCCTGACCATCACGCTCATCACGAGCCTTGCGATGACGGCCTCGTCCATCCTGCTGGCAAACCCCATCGCACATCTTTTCGTCGGCTACGACGCGGAGCTGTGCGACATGACGGTCAACGCGCTGCGCATCTACGCGCTCTCATTCCTCGTCTGCGGTTTCAATATCTTCGGTTCGGCGTTTTTCACGGGGCTCAACAATGGCACAGCCAGCGCGCTCATTTCGTTCCTGCGCACGCTTGTCATTCAGGTCGCCGCGGTACTTCTTTTGCCAAAACTTCTCGGCATCAACGGCATCTGGCTCGCCATCACCGTGGCCGAAGCGCTCACACTGATCGTCACAGAAACGCTTTTCCTCCTCGGACGGAAAAAATACCACTACGCATAAAGCAGATCATCCAAACAGCCGCGGTGGCTCGAACCACCGCGGCTGTGCTTGCGCTTTCTGACGGGCTGTGGCATAATAATTCTGTCAAATTCTACTTTTTGAGGGGAATGTTATGTGCTTTTGGTGGTTTATGTTACTATGCGATTTGATCATTCCCATTGTTATGGTCATTGCAGGAAGAATGATGTGGAAGCATTGCCCAAAACATATAAACAGCATGTTAGGATACAGAACAACTCGTTCAATGAAAAATATGGATACATGGAAATTTGCTCATAACTATTGTGGAAAACTTTGGTGGAAAATAGGATGGGTAATGGTTATACCATCTGCCTTGATACATATTCCGTTATACCATAGTGATAAGAATACGATTGGATTTGCAGGGATAATTCTTGTAACAATCCAATGTTTTATTATGATTCTATCAATTTACCCGACAGAAAAAGCTTTGAAAAAACATTTTAATGATGATGGAATACCCAGATAGATTCCAGTTTGTCATTGCCACATAATTGATTTTTCACCGACCGGTGTAATCACCGGTCGTTTTTTTGCATTTTCCTCTTGACACCTCATATTGTTGTGATATTATTTTGATATCAAGTTTGGAGGTGCTTTTTATGGAAGAAAAGATCATCACCGGTCACAAAAACGGCATGCTCGTGCTGCTGCTCGAGCTTGTTCTCTACATCGCCGCGGTCGTTTTTCTGATCGTCGGCATCAATGCGGGCTTTCTGCCCCTTGTCGTCCTTTGCGTCATCCTGCTGTTGCTCGGCTGGATCCCACTGTGCGGCCTGCGCGTTCTGAAGCCGCAGGAGGCGCTGGTGCTGACGCTGTTCGGCAAGTACATCGGCACGCTCAAGGGCGAGGGCTTCTACTGGGTCAATCCCTTCTGCTCGTCCTTTAACCCCGCCGCCAAGACGAAGCTCAACCAGTCCGGCGATGTGGACGGCGGCCACAAGGGCACGGACCTTCTCGCTGCCATGCAGGGCGCGTCCGCCGCGGTCGAGGTGGGCGGCAGCAAGAAGATCTCGCTCAAGATCATGACGCTCAACAACGCCCGCCAGAAGATCAACGACTGTCTCGGTAACCCCGTGGAGATCGGAATCGCCGTGATGTGGCGCGTGACCGACACAGCCAAGGCCGTATTCAACGTGGACAACTACAAGGAATACCTGTCGCTCCAGTGCGACGCGGCGCTGCGCAACATCGTCCGCCTCTATCCCTACGACGTCGCTCCGAATGTCGACACCACGGGCGACGGTCAGGCCGACGAGGGCAGCCTTCGCGGCTCGAGCGAGGTCGTGGCCGCACGCATCCGCGATGAAATTCAGGCCAAGGTCGCCGACGCGGGCCTTGAGATCATCGAAGCGCGCATCACCTACCTCGCCTATGCGCCCGAGATTGCGGCCGTCATGCTCCAGCGCCAGCAGGCCAGCGCCATCATCGACGCGCGCAAGATGATCGTTGACGGCGCGGTCGGCATGGTCGAGATGGCGCTTGAGCGTCTGGCGGAAAAGGGCACGGTCGAGCTCGACGAGGAGCGCAAGGCGGCCATGGTCTCGAACCTGCTCGTGGTGCTGTGCGGCAACCACGACGCCCAGCCCGTCGTCAACTCCGGCAGCCTGTATTAAGCGCGCCGCGCTACTTTTTGGGAGGCTGCCATGAACGACAACGCCAAAAAGCAGGTGCCCCTGCGCCTGTCCCCCAAGCTCTACGCCGCCATCGCCGCCTGGGCAGAGGACGATTTCCGCTCCGTCAACGGCCAAATCGAGTATCTTTTGACCGAGTGCGTGCGCCAGCGGAAAAAGAACGGCAAATACGTCGGCGAGGAGATCGACGTTCCGCCCGAGCTCGATCTCAAGTGAACAAGTGTTAAGAATGTGGAAAGAATTCGTTTCTTTCCGCATTCTTGCTCTTCATTCCATTCAGGAATAGTCATTTGTTCAAACTTTATTGATGACTTTTCCCCGCCGCTGTGTAATAATGTTTACAAATGTTATTTGATCGAAACGAGGTATCCCGCATTGAAAAAACTCAACCAGGCGATCGACCGCTTTTGTATCCTGCATCCGAATTTTGGCATCCCCAACCTGATGCTCTATGTTGTCATCGGCAACGTGGTGCTGGGGCTTTTGTCCAACTTCTCGAACGGCAACTTTCTGAGCTTCTTCTCCTACACGCTCTCGGGTCTTCTCCATGGGCAGGTCTGGCGGCTCGTCACCTTTGTCCTCATCCCTGAGAGCACGAGTCCGTTCTATCTTCTCATCACCTGCTATTTCTACTACTGGATCGGCTCGACGCTCGAGCGGCAGTGGGGCACAGCCAAGTTTACGACGTATTACCTGAGCGGCATGCTGCTCACCGTCCTCGGCGCGAGCATCGTCAGCCTGATCACGGGCTACAGCATCCCCGTCTACGGTGCAAATTATGTCAACTTTGCCATGTTCATGGCCTTCGCGCTCCTCTATCCCGATGCGCAGGTGCTGCTGTTTTTCGTCTTCCCCATCCGCATGAAGTGGCTCGCGTATATTGACGTATTCTACTTCTTCTTCGACATTGTGCGCTACATTGCCGCCGGCAGATGGTACTATTCCATCATGCCCATTGTGGCGCTTTTGAATTTCGTCATTTTCTTCTGGCCCGAGCTTACACGGTTTTGGGGACTCGAACGCCACCAGAGCAAGCAGGCCACGCACTTCCATAACACCGTGCGCGCCCAGCAGCGTCAGGAGCAGTATCAGCAGCAGACGCAGGGCTTCCGCCACAAATGCGCCGTGTGCGGCCGCACGGACGTGACAAATCCTGAACTGCAGTTCCGCTATTGCAGCAAGTGCGCAGGGTACCACTGCTTCTGCTCTGACCACATTTTCAATCACGTCCACTTTACGGACGAGCAGCCATAAGCAAAGAGAGGCAATCATTATGGCATATACGAAAGAACAGGCGTGGGAGCTGCTCACGCAGTACAACAAGGGTGAATTCCACTTAAAGCACGCCAACACCGTCGCCGACGTGATGCGCTGGTACGCGGAAAAGCTCGGCTACGGCGACGAGGCGGACTTCTGGGAGATCGTCGGCCTTCTCCACGACCTTGATTTTGAGATGTATCCCGACGAGCACTGCATCAAGTCGCAGGAGATCATGCGTGAAAACGGTCTCGACGAGCGCCTGATCCGCGCCACCGCCAGCCACGGCTATGGCCTGCACTTTGACGGCCTTCCCGAGCCGCAGCACGAGATGGAAAAGGTCCTCTTTGCCACCGACGAGCTCACAGGCCTGATCGGCGCGGTCGCGCTCATGCGCCCGAGTAAGAGCGTCAGCGATCTTGAGGTCAAGTCCGTCAAGAAAAAGTACAAGGACAAGAAGTTTGCCGCCGGCTGCTCGCGCGAGGTCATCGAGCGCGGCGCGGAAATGCTCGGCTGGGATCTTGACACGCTCATTGAGCAGACGATCCTCGCCATGCGTGCAAGCATTCATGTCGAATAATTTCCCTGCATAACATTTTACCGGTCATCTATTACCTGCGGAAAGGAAGGTGTTTTTATGAGCGATTTTACCCCTACGCCCACGCCGAGTTACAGCGGAAAGCTCCGCAACCATATGCTGATGGTACCCGAGTGCATCAACGAGTGCAGCGGCATCCGCATCTTCGGCAGAACGATCAAGTCCTTTGTCTTTTCCACTGACGTTGCCACCATCGCAAGCGTCAATGCCGATGCGGTGATTGCCGTTTATCCCTTTACCCCGCAGCCGCGCATCGTGCGCGCCGTCATCAGCGTGGCGGATATGCCCGTGTTCTGCGGCGTCGGCGGCGGCTTCACGTCTGGCGCGCGCTCTGTCGCCCAGGCGATGGAGGCTGAGCACTGCGGCGCTTACGGCGTTGTGCTCAACGCGCCCGTTTCGGCGGATATTCTGCGCGACATCAAGTCGCACATCGACATTCCGGTCGTGGCGACCATCGTCTCCGCCACGCAGGACACCGAGGCTCGTATCGCCGCAGGCGTCGACATTTTGAACGTCTCTGCCGCGTCGGAAACGCCGCAGCTCGTCGCCGCGCTCCGCGCCCGTCATCCCGAGATCCCCATCATCGCCACCGGCGGCCCGAAGGATGAGACTATTCGCAAGACCATCGCGGCAGGCGCGAACGCCATCACCTACACCCCGCCCGACAACGGTGTGCTGCTGGCTGAGATCATGCACGCACACCGCGAGCGCTACCGGTAAGCTACATATAAAAAATGCTGGCTCTTATGAGCCAGCATTTTTCTTTTATCTTCACGCTTCCTTGTTCGACACAAACTGGTAGCTGCCTTTGCTGCCCTTCAGCGTGACGATCCCCTTTTCACCGCTCTCCTGCTCATAGGTGAGCGCGATAGTCCCGTCCTCGTTCTGCTCGAGCGAGGTGACCGTGCAGCGCTGGAAATTCGTATCGCCGTGGAGCAGATAATAGGCGTCGTACTCCTCGAGATAGATGAACTGGTCGAGATTCTTTTTGTTCGTCTCGTCCAGTGCCACGCCCAAATACTCCTGCAAAAAGGCGTCCATTTCCGTTCTCTGCGCTTTGATGGGATAATGCTCAAACGCCACCGGGCCGATTGCTGTCTGTTCTGCCTCAGTGACCTCTTCCTGTATTCCTGTCGGGCCATTATAGAAGAGCTCATAGAGGTCGATGTCCGCGGCGGTGTCGTAATAGCTGCTGAGCAGCATATTCGTCATGCACACGCCGCTGCCCACATTGAAAAATTCCGTGTTGAACCATTCGATGTCCACCGCAGACGTCTCATCATCCGGCGGCGGTACGTCGTCCGCGGGCTTTGTGCCGCAAGCGGTCAGTGCGCAGCACAGGGTAAAAAGCAGCAGAAAGATTTTTACTCTCTTCATTTCTCTCATCCTCCGTAAAAGTGGTCCTATTATGATCGCTTCTGCGGCGCAGCCGCACTTTTTACGCCATGGGACTCTCCTCCCTCTCTCCTATTCTCTCAGTACGGGCACGGGAACGCTGAGAACACCGCGTGGCCGTCGACGAGGGTAAATGGATATTCGTAGGCTTCCGTTTTGCCGGTATCCGCCCACGCCTGCGCGGTGTCGTCCCACGCAAGCAGCGTGACCGTCTGCGTCAGCACACCGCTGTCGCCGTCGAGCGCAGCCGTGCACGTGTATCCGCCCAGGCTCTCGTTGCCGCCGCGGCCTGCGGACATGACATAGAGTCTGCCGTCAATATCACGGTAACGCTGCTCAGTGCTGCCCAGCCATTCGTCGGCAAGCTCCGGTGTGACATACCGCAGCAGCAGCGCACGGAGGCCCTCCAGCGTTTCCACGCCCTTGATGTCCGCCAGATCATAAAGATTGCCGTCGACCTCGGCTGTCACATTGTAATCCATCGGCGGATCGTCCATATAAAACCACGACCACAGCGTCGCCGCCGCCTTGAAATCCGCTGTCACGGTCTGCTCCTGCGAGACGTCTAAAATCGTCTTCGCGTGCTCGCTCAGCGCGTTGTAGAATTCGCTGTACGGCACCGCGAACACCTGCGGCCCCGCCGCATACGGCGCGATGACGTACTGGTCGAACGTGACCGTCAGGCCGTTTTCCGTAAAGTTCAGCGTCGCGAGCGTGGGGAAATCCTGCAAATAAGAGTCATAATCGTCAAAATATCCTTCGCTGAGGCCCTTTTGCGCGATCTGCTCGTAGATATTCCAATAAATGCTCTCCTGCAGCGAGTTTCCCTGCAAATCGCCCTCCTCCGAGGCCAGCGCGTCCAGCGTCAGGAATTCGCCCGTCGTCAGATCAAAGCTCCACGCGCGGGTGGCGGAATTCGGATGCACGCCGCCGTAGTAGGTGTAGTTCTCCGCCGCGATGCTCAGGAACTTCCCCTCGGTCATGTAGGTCTGCGTCAGGCTCAGCTCGTTCGTCCAGTAGCTTCCGTTCAAAAAGACCGATGTGCCGTTTTCCGCATAGAGCTCCTTGGCCTCTGCGGCCATCTGCGCCGCCTCGGACTCAAGACCCGCGAGCACGTTGTTCATCTCCGTGTTGAAGGCGTTCTGCGCCGTGAACTGCGTGGGGTTGCCCGTGCCGCCGTTCGCCGTCACGTTCTCCGCCAGCGTGTAGAGCTCGCCGTCCTCCGTGCGCAGTTCGAGCACCGGCAGTTCGTAGCGCTCCGCCAGAAGCACCGTGCCGTCGTCGGCCTTGTACTCGTTTTCGTAAACTTGCGTCGCGACTTCAAAGTGCAGCGTGCTCGCCTGCGGCGGCGCGTTGTCCTCCGGCCCGCCGGGCGCTCCTGCGCCGCAGGCGGTCAAATTCAGCGCCAGCACGCAGCAAAGCAGCAGCGTCATCCATTTTTTCATTCTGTTCTCCTTTCGAGGTCTCGGTTCCTTGCTCAAACGATCACAGGCCCCTCCGTCCACGCGCTGCTGCCTCTGGCCGCGCGCAGCTCGGGATAGGCGAGCACGTATTGATCCGCCGCGCGCGCCGTCAGAGCGAAGAGCTTCTGCGCCTCCTCGCTCAACGCGCGCACATCGGCGCTCTTGGTCAGCACCGGTGCGCTTCCCGTTTTTTTGATCGTTTTGAGCAGCTTTCGTCCCCGCTCATTGCACGCCAGCACGCGCAGATAGGGGGCCTCCGGCGGCACATCCGCCGCCGTCACGTCCAGATACGCCGCAAGCAGCATCCGCCGCAGCCGCGCATAGGCATAGCGCTTCGTCTTCACCGCGGAGAGCAGCTCGTCGACGGACGCTGCCGTCCGCGCTGCGTCATAAAACCGGCGATAAAGGCCTTCATTCCCGCTGTCATAGCGGGCGAAGTCCTCCTCGCACATCGCGCGCAGCCGGGAAAGCACCGCTCGCTCCGCATTCTGCATCGTCACCGGCGCGCGGCCCGCTGCGCATTCGCGCGCATAGATGGCGGCGCTCTCCGCCGTCAGATACGCGGAGGCGTCCTCTCCGTTCGTGAGCAGCTCGCGGATGTGGCTCGCCGAGGCGAAGCCCTTCGCCGCACCCCCGTTGTGCCCGACGACCTTTCGCAATATTGCCAGCGGCGCGATGGTACTGCCGCTTTGCAGCAGCGCCTTGCAGTATTCTACGCCGAGGATATCGTTCGGCTCCCGGAGCACCGCGGCATCCTCGCCGATGAGCGCCCTCGCGGCGCTCTCCCTCGCCGCGGCAAAGGACAGGCCCTTGGCAAGCTCCTCTCGCAGCGCGTCGGGAAAATCCGCCCGCAGCAGTGCCTTTGCCGCGCGCTGCAATTTCGCCGCGTTACCGCATTCGCTGCCAAAGGCCAGCGTGTCGACCACGCCCGTCGCCGCCAAAATGCTCACGCCGCCGCGGGCAAAGCCCTCCGCCGACGAAATGGCCCACGGCAGCGGCAGCTCAAGGACTAAATCTGCCCCGCCGCGCACGGCAGCCTCGGCGCGCGCATGCGCGCGTTCAATGGCAAAATCGCCCCGCTGGACAAAATCGCCGCTCATCGCGCACACGACGGCGCACTCTTCCTCGCCTGCCAGACGGCGCAATTCATCAATTTGCCACTTGTGGCCGCGGTGGAAGGGATTATATTCGCATATTATACCAAATACCCTCATGGAAGTCCTCTCAAAGCGGTTACAAAAGAGTTACGTTTTGTTAAATTTACTTGTCTTTGCGAAAAAAGTTGTTATAATATATTCTGTATTGAATTATACATCCGATCAATTTGATTCTTATTTTATCGGAAATTCGGGCGCAATGCAAGCGCCCTCGGAAAAAGGAGTATACTTATGAATGTTCTGGTCATCAACGCAGGTTCTTCTTCCCTGAAGTATCAGCTGCTCAACCCCACCACGGGCGAGCTGCTGGCGAAGGGTCTGTGCGAGCGCATCGGCATCGACGGTCTGTTCACCTACAAGCCCCAGCTTCCCGGCAAGGAAGCCATCAAGGCCGCTTCCGTCTCCATGCCCACCCACAGCGAGGCCATCCAGGCCGTGCTGAACGCGCTCGTCGACGAGAAGAACGGCGTCATCGGCTCCATGAAGGAGATCGACGCTGTCGGCCACCGCGTCGTCCACGGCGGCGAAAAGTTTGCCAAGTCCGTCGTCATCACCGACGAGGTCATGCAGGCAATCGAGGAGTGCACTCCCCTCGCCCCGCTCCACAACCCCGCCAACATCATCGGCATCAAGGCCTGCCAGGAGCTCATGCCCGGCGTGCCCATGGTCGCCGTGTTCGACACTGCCTTCCACCAGACCATGCCTCCCGTGGCTTACACCTATGCTCTTCCCTATGAGTACTATGAGAAGGACAAGGTCCGCCGCTACGGCTTCCACGGCACCTCTCACAAATATGTTTCCCAGCGCGCGGCCGATATGCTCGGCAAGCCCATCGAGCAGCTCAAGCTGATCTCCTGCCACCTCGGCAACGGCTCCTCCGTCACCGCGATCGACGGCGGCAAGAGCGTCGACACCTCCATGGGCTTCACCCCGCTCGCCGGTCTTCCCATGGGTACCCGCTCCGGCGACATTGACGCCGGTATCCTCGAGTACCTGATGAACAAGTACGGCATGGACATCAAGGAGATGGTCAATGTCCTCAACAAGAAGTCCGGCGTCATGGGCGTCAGCGGCGTCAGCTCCGACTTCCGCGATCTCGAAGAGGCCTTCGAGCAGGGCAATGAGCGCGCCGGCCTTGCCGTCGATATGTTCAACTACGGCGTGAAGAAGCTCATCGGTGCGTATGCCGCCGCGATGGGCGGCGTGGACGCCATCATCTTCACCGCAGGTGTCGGCGAGAACAGCGCTTCCCAGCGCATGGCCATCGCCTCCGGCCTCGAGTTCATGGGCGTCAAGATGGACGAGGACGCCAACAAGGTCCGCGGCGAAGAACGCGTCATCTCCGCGCCCGACTCCAAGGTCACCGTCCTCCTCATCCCCACGAACGAGGAGCTCATGATCGCCATGGATACCGAGGCGCTCGTCGGCTAAGTCATCGACAACCGATTATAAAAAATCCGCTTACGAAATTCGTAAGCGGATTTTTTTATTGCCGGTCTTCGAGCCACTGCATCGCGCCATAGGCGAGCAGTGCGCTCCCGCGCGGTAAAATGTTCTCGTTGAAGACGACGCTCTCGTTGTGCATGGGCTTTCCGTAGCGCGCGTCCTCCTGCGCCGTGCCCGCGCCGAGCAACAGATACGCGCACGGCAGCTCGTAGGTGTAGGACGCAAAGTCCTCCGAGCCCATCCCGCCCTCACGCAGGCGGTAGACGCTCTTCTCGCCGAACAGCATTTCGGCGCAGCGTGCCATCTGCTCGGTCAGCGCCTCGTCGTTTTTGAGCGGCGGCGCGCTCGCGAGCTCTTCGACGCTCGCACTGCCGCGGAAGGCCCTGGCTGTCGCGTCCGCGATCGCGCCGATGCGGCGCAGGATCAGCGCGGTCACGTCGCGGTCGAACGTGCGGATCGTGCCCTCGATCACGGCCTCCTGCGGGATGATATTCGGCGCGTGCCCCGCGCTGAATTTGCCCATTGTCACGATGGCGGGCGTCTTTGCGGGCAGCTCGCGCGCCGTGATCTCCTGAAGCGCAAGGTAGATGTGCGCGGCAATGTTGATTGGGTCGACGCCCGTCTCCGGCATTGCCCCGTGACAGCCGACACCCTTGACCGTGATGCGAAACAGCGTGCAACCCGCCATAAACGTTCCCTTGCCGCACAGCACGAGGCCCGACGGCGTCCCGGAGTTCACGTGCAGCGCCATCGCCGCCTGCGGCTTCGGCACTTCCAGCACACCGGCCTTAAGCATCGCTTTCGCACCCGTGAAGCCTTCCTCGTCGGGCTGGAAGACGAGCTTCACCGTGCCCTTGAGTTCGCTTTGATGCGCCTTGAGCAGCCTTGCAGCGCCCAGCAGCATCGCGGCATGCATATCGTGTCCGCAGGCGTGCATGCTGCCGTTTTCCGAGCGGAACGGCAGGTCGGTCTTCTCCCGCACCTTGAGCGCGTCCATGTCGGCGCGCAGCAGGATACAGCGCCCCATGTCTTCGCCCGTGAGCTCCGCGACCACGCCGCCGCCCAGCTCGCGCGGCTCATAGCCGAGCAATCGCAGCTTTTCTTCGACAAATTGAACCGTCTGCGGCAGGTGCGCGCCGACCTCCGGCGCGCGGTGGATCGCTCTCCGGTTCTCGACGATCTCGTCTTTCATTTCGATGGCTTCCGCCAGTAAAGTCTCTCCGTTCATGCAAACTTCCTTTCTCATTTCTGCGCGGCGGCTTTTTTCGCCGCGCGCTGCTGCGCTGTCCGCCGCACGAGCTCGCACAGCGGCAGGATGTATAAAAAGCACGCAAACGCCATGCCTGTCATCGGCGCGCCGACGGTCGAGAGCGGCGTCGCCCCCGCGATCGACCACGGGATCAGCGGCGCGACGACGACGGCGCTGTTTTCAAGGTTGATGGCAAATTCTTCTTTATCCTTCTGCGACGGCGCGCAGAGCTGGTGTGTCAGGATGATCGTCAACGTCTGGTTGCAGGCGAGAAGGCTCGCCAAAACCGCCGTCAGCAGCATCGAGGCATAGGGCGAAGTTTTGTCGCGCAGCGCCGTCACACGCCCGCACAGCCCGTCGAGCAGCCCCGTCTTGCGAAAAATGCCGGAATACGCCGACGAGATCATCACGATCAGCGCCACGCGCACCATTGAAATGATGCCGCCGCCGTTGAGCATCGCGCCGACCTCGGCGTCCGACGCCGTGTAGCCTAAGATTGCGGTCTTGAGGATCGTCACCGCGTCCAGATGCCGCAGGAAAATGCACAGCACGACCGCCGCTAAAATGCTGACCGACATCGCCTTTTTCACGTTCACGCGTAGGACCGACAGGATCAAAATGAGCACCGCCGGCAGGCACATGACCCAGTGAAGTGTCATCTCGCGTCCGTAGAGCGACCACAGCTCGCCCGCCGCGCCGCTGCCGCTTTTCACCATGCCGAGCGCCGCATAGACGCCGCAGCTCAGAAGAAACGGCACGAGCGCCGTCTTGAGCATGCGCTTGATGTTGTCGTAAATGTTCGTCTCCGTCAGCTCGCTCACGAGCAGCGCGCTCGTCGAGACCGGCGAGCAGCGGTCGCCGAAGTATACGCCCGAAAGCATCGCGCCGCCGAGCAGCACGGGGTCCATGCCCATCGAAATGCCGACACTCACGCAGATGGTGCCCATCGTCGCCGCCGTGCCGAACGCCGTGCCTGTCAGCATCGAGACGCCGCAGTTTAGGAGAAACGTCATCAGCAGCAAGATCTCCGGCCGGATGAGGTCGACGGCGCAGCAGATAATGAACGGCAGCGTGCCGCACGCGCGCCAGAACGCCGTCAGAATACCGATCAGCGGAAAGACGAGCAGCACGCTTGCCGACGTCTTCACGCCCGAGCAGATCATCTTCCCGAGCTCTTTCCACGAAAAGCCCTGCTTTTTTCCGTACAGCGCGAAGATCACAAGTCCCGCCAAGAGCGCATAGAGGATATTCGCCCTCAATACGATGCACACGAGCAGCGCAAGGCAGAATAAAACGATCGCAGCCATCCAAGTCCTCCCTATCCTTTTTAACACAGTATCGCTATCTTAGCACGCACGGCGGGAAAAGGGAATCTTTTTCCTGCCGTCCGCACCCACTGCCCACAGTATAATTGCCGCCTTCGCGCTTGTAAAACTGTTAAAATTGATATATTCTACAAGAAACAACTGTAAAAGGAGCGTTCCCATGAATTTCCATTCTCTTGACTATTTTCTCGTGCTCGCGCGGGAGAAAAACTTCACCCGCGCCGCTGAAGCGCTGCACATCACGCAGCAGTCGCTCTCGTCCCACATTGCGGGACTTGAAAAGGAGCTTGGCTGCACGCTTCTTGTGCGCCGCACGCCGCTTGAGCTCACCTACGCAGGCCGGACGTTTCTGCGCTATGCCGAATCCATCGGCCAGACGCGCCAGGCCATGGAGCGCGAATTCTGCGACATCTCCGAAAATCAGAAAGGCGAGCTGCGCGTCGGCATCGCCTATACGCGCGGCCGCACCATCATGCCGCGCCTGATCCCCGCTTTTCAGCGTCAGTATCCGAATGTCGAGATCACGCTGCTCGAAGGCTCGAACGACGCGATCCAGAAGGCGCTGCTCAGCGGCGGCATTGACCTCGCCATCGCCGGCTTTCCACACCCACTCCCCGGCGTGGTGCTTGAGGATTACTATCTGGAGCACATCGTGCTGTGCCTGTCCGATGGGCTGCTCGCGCAGTGCGGCATCGACCTCGACACGCACCGCGGCGAGATCGTCGCGGGAAATTTGAGCTCCCTGCGCGGCTGCCCCTTTGTCCTCGGCTCCGCGGAGGACATCGGCGGGCGCATCGGGCGCGGACTTTTGCGCTCCTCGGGCGTCTCGCCCGTCAGCAAAGCAACGTCGGAAAACGTCGAAACGCTGCTCGCGCTCTGCGAGCAGGGCGTCGGCGCATGCTTCTGCCCGGAAAATCTGCTGCACACAGCGCTCTCGCCCGAGCAGCTCGCGCACCTGCATATTCTCCCGCTCTGCTCAGAGGCTTCCTATCCCATCTGCTTTGGATACTTGAGCCGCTCGTATCCGTGGAGCGTGCTCTCGGAATTCATCCGCATCGCCCGCGAGCAAACTGCATAAGCACCATAAAAACGCCGCCCGTACATTTATTGCACGGACGGCGCTCTTTCTACTTCTTCACCGCAGGCTGCTGCTGGGTGATGCAGTGGATATTGCCGCCGCCGAAGGCGACCTCCTTCGTCTGCACGCCCACGACCTCGCGGTCGGGGAACATTTTCTGCACCTGTTCGATGGCGACTGCGTCGTTTTCGTCGCCGTACTGCGGCAAGATGACCGCGCCGTTGACGATCAAAAAGTTCATATACGACGCGATGCTGACCTCGCCGTCCTCGCGGGGGATGGTGCCCTCCACGGCGTCGATGGTATCCGCGCCCTCGAGTAAGCACGGCTTTTTCGTCAGGCAGAGCTTGTGGACCTTTAATTTGCGTCCCTTGGCGTCCGTCGCCTCGCTCAGGAATCTGTAAGCCGCCTGCGCCTGCTCATAAAACGGATGGTTCTTGTCCTCCGTCCAGATGCAGGCGACCTCGCCGGGTGCGACGAAGCACGCGACGTCGTCAATGTGCCCGTTCGTCTCGTCGGGGTCGATGCCGTCCTTGATCCACAGCACCTTCTCGCACCCGAGGTATTCGCGCAGCATCTGCTCGATCTCTTCTTTCGACTTGTCGGGGTTGCGGCCCTCAGAGAGCAGGCACATTTCGGTCGTCAGCACCGTGCCCTCTCCGTCGACGTGAATGGAACCGCCCTCGAGCACGAAGCCCTCTGTGCGGTAGCTGTCCACGTCCGCGATCTCGCAGATCTTGCGCGCGATCTGGTCGTCCTTGTCCCAGGGGAAATACAGCCCGTCGACGAGCCCGCCCCAGGCGTTGAACTCCCAGTCCACCGCGCGAAGACCGCCCTTGTCGTTCACAAGGAACGTCGGCCCGCAGTCGCGCACCCACGCGTCGTCGCTCTCGAGCTCCACGACGCGGATATTTTCGGGGAGCTTGGCGCGCGCGTTCTGATACTGGCGCACGGATGCGCCGACCGTGACCTTTTCAAATTTTGCGATGGCCTTGGCAACATCCGCAAAGGCCTTCTGCGCGGGCTTGCCGCCGTCGCGCCAGTTGTCGTTGCGCTCGGGCCAGAGCATCCACACGCCCTGCTGGGGCTCAAATTCGGCGGGCATGCGATACCCGTCCTGCTTCGGCGTTGTGCCGATGATTCGTTTTGCCATAACTTTGTCTCCTTATGATGAAACCATACTTAGCTGCGCGCGTTTTTCCCGCGCAGCGCGATCAGCACCTCGCCGATCGCCACGCTGAGGATCGACCCGATCGTAATGGGCAGAAAGCTCGCAAGCGTCTCTGCGTCAAACGAGAGCGGGACCGCAGTGAAAATGATCGAAATGACGATGAGCACCATCGGCACGTAGGCGATCCATTTGAGCGCCGTGTCAGACCCCGGCACGCGGAACGGGCGCGGCGTCTTCGCATCCTCGCGCCGCAGCTTCAAAAACGCCGGAAACACGGGAAGATAGCTCAAAAGCAGCATCACGAGATTCAGCGCGAAAAAGCTCCAGAAGAGTGACGAGTCCGGCGACGCCATCTCGATGAGCACGCCCAAAACACACACGCACGAGGCGACGACGCCCGACGTGACCGCCGCGCCGACGGGCATGTCGTTCTTTGCCCAGCGCTTGGCGAACACCCGCGGCATGTCGTTGTGGTCCGCCGCCAGCGCCGCCGTCGAATTGACGCCCATCGACCACGAGATCATATTGCCGAACAGCGTCACGAGGAACAAAAGCGCCACCACGCCCACGAGCACGCCGCCGCTGCCGCCCAGAATGAGCGACACCGCGTCGATAAGCCCCGAATCCACGCTGATCTCACGCACATCCACTGCCGCGCCGATGCCGAACGCCGAGAAGAGGTAGATGGCCGCGATGACGATGCCGCCGGTCACGATGGACTGCGGGATCTGCTTTTTCGGGTCGCTCATGTTGTTTGCGTACGTGCACACGACCTCAAAGCCGAGGAAGTTGAAGATGATGACGGAGATATACGAGAGGCTGTTTAAGTCGAACGACGGCAGAAATGTCCGCGCCGACATGTCGTTGACAAAGCCGTAACGGCTGATATACCACACGCCGAGCCCGCCGACCAGCAGCGCCAGCACGATCTTGATGACAGCGCTCACGTTCAGGATAATGATGCTGTCGCACACGGGATAGCACGCGATGAGCGTGACGATCCAGATGAACAGCAGCTCGACCACGAGCGAGCCGAACGTCCCGAGGCTCCGCCCCGTGATGAGTGTGATAAGCTCGGGGCACATCACCGCGAGCGACGCCATCCACAGTGGAAAATTGATCCAGTAGTACCACGAGGCGCGCGCCGCCCACTTGCCGTCCGGATACGCCGCGTGGATCCAGTCATAGAGCCCGCCGTCGCCCGCGTAGGCCGTGCCGAGCTCGGCGGCGATGAGGCCGTAGGGCAGCAGAAACGCCAATATCATAAAGATCCACCAGAAATACTGGCTGTTGCCGATCGACGCGACCGGCGCCGCCGCCTCGGCGACAAACACCACGCAGATGACCGACAAAATGACGTCTGCGAGCCGGAATTGATTCTTCTCCATGGCTTATCTCAGCTCTTTTCCGCTTTCGAAACGCCGCAGTAGGCCTCGACGCAGCCGAGCTTGTCGCAGAGCACTTTGTCAAGCTCCTCTTTCGCCGCCGCGATCTGAAGGCCGCTCGGCTCCTGCCGGCAGCGTGTAAAGTAGACAAGAAGGCCGCGCATGGCCGTCAGGCGGTTGCCTGCCTCCTCCCAGCAGAGGGAGGCGTCGCTGTCGGCGACCTCGTCGGTCACGTCCTCGCCGCGCGTCGCGGGCAGGCAGTGCATGAATTTGCAGCCGAGGTTCCCCAGCTGCATCAGCTCGCGGTTGACCTGATAGTCGTGAAAGACGCGCACGCGCTCTTCCTTCGGCATCTCGTTTTCGTAGAGACCGTACCACACATCGGTATAGATGAAGTCCGCGCCGCGTACGCTCTCGCGGTCATCGGTGACAAGGTAGCTGCCGCCGGAGAGCGCGCAGTTCTTCTTCATGATCTCCTTGTGCTGCTCATTCAGCTGGTGGCCCTGGGGGCCGTACTGGACAAAGTGCATGCCGAGCTTCGTCGTGATAAAGCCGAGCGACGCGCACACCTGCGTCGCGTCGCCCACGAACACGACCTTGCAGTCCTCTAACTTTTTCCCCTGCGGAAGGTTCTCCACGATCGTGCAGAGGTCGCCGATCTCCTGCGTGGGGTGGTTGTAGTCCGACATGCCGTTGATGACGGGGATGGTGCAGCTTTTTGCGAGCTCTTCGATCGTCTTGTGCTCGATGACGCGCGCCATCACGACATCGACAAGCTTTGAGAGCACCTTGCCCGTGTCGCCGATGGTCTCATGCCCGCCGAGCTGGATCATACCGGGGCCTAAATACTGCGCGTGCCCGCCCATCTGGCTCATCGCGGTCTCAAACGAGACGCGCGTGCGCGTAGAGGACTGCTGGAAGATCATGCCGAGCGTCATGTTGCGCATCAGGGGCGGATAGTAGCCCGCCTTAATGGCCTTTTTGATGGCGAGCGACAAGTCGATGATGTCGAGCAGTTCCTGCTTTGTGAATTCATTGGTGTCGATAAAGTCTTTTTTCATACGATTCCTCCGACATTTCAAGTTGCTTTTTGCCGCGGAGGCAGACGCCGCGGCGAATGCTGCGCTTAGTGTCTGCACTTTTTTCCAGTTCATGCGGAAAAAACTGTGCAACATGACACAAATCACGCCGCAGTCCGTCGCTGTTGTGTATTTTACATAGATTTTACAATTCTCCTCTGGCAGTTTTGACATTTCTCGCGTAAACTGTATTTTGGTTATAGATAGAGTCTCAAAAAAGAAAAAAGGAAAGATAGAAAATATGGATATTTTCAATGTGCTCACGATGATCGGCGGGCTGTGCCTGTTCCTCTTCGGCATGAACCTGATGGGCCAGGCGCTCGAGCGCCGCGCGGGCGGCAAGCTCCGCTCTCTTCTCGACAAGATGACCGGCAGCGTATTCGCCGGATTTTTAACGGGCCTTGGCATCACGGCCATCATCCAGAGCTCGTCCGCCACCACGGTCATGGTGGTCGGCTTTGTCAACTCGGGCCTGATGACGCTGCGTCAGGCCATCAACGTCATCATGGGCGCCAACGTCGGCACGACCGTCACGGCCTGGCTTTTGAGCCTTGGCGGCATCGACTCCGGCAACTTTTGGATCAAGCTCTTAAAGCCCTCATCCTTCACTCCCGTCCTTGCGCTCATCGGCATCATCTACTACATGTTCTGCAAGGACAACAAGAAAAAGGACACCGGCATGATCCTGCTCGGCTTTGCCACGCTCATGTTCGGCATGGAGACGATGAGCGGCGCGGTCGCGGGCCTCAAGGACGTCCCCGCGTTCACGAATCTCTTTGTTGCCTTTCAGAATCCCCTCCTCGGCGTGCTCGCCGGCGCGCTGCTCACGGCCATCATCCAGTCGAGCTCTGCGTCCGTCGGTATTTTGCAGGCGCTCGCCGTCACGGGTTCTGTGAGCTATGCCGCGGCCATTCCCATCATCATGGGCCAGAACATCGGCACGACCGTCACGGCCATGCTGTCGTCCATCGGCACGAACAAAAACGCCCGCCGCGCCGCGGTCGTTCACCTTCTCTTCAATGTCATCGGCGTTGTCGTGCTGCTGACGGTCTTCTGCATTGTGCGCGCGGCTTTTGCGCCCGCGCTGCTGGATGAATCCGCCACCATGGCGGGCATCGCCGTCACACACTCGGTCTTCAACGTCCTCTGCACCGCCATGCTCCTGCCCGCGGGCGGCCTTCTTGAAAAGCTCGCCTGCCGCATCGTCCCCGACGATTCCCAGACGCAGGGTGAAAAGACGACCGAGCTCGACGAGCGTCTTCTCCCCACCCCGTCCCTCGCCCTTCGCCAGAGCCGCGCCGTCGCCCGCGAAATGGCGGACTGCGCCGTGCGCGCGCTGAACAACGCTCTCACCGCCCTTGACCACAACACGCCCGAGCTCGCCCAGAGCATCCACGACGATGAGGAGCTTTGCGACCACTATGAAGATATCCTCGGCACCTACCTCGTCAAGCTCAGCACGCAGAAAATGGGCCGCGACGAGAGCGAGGAGGCGACCGAACTCTTAAAGACCATCGGCGACTTTGAGCGCATTTCTGACCACGCGGTCAACATTCTCTCCTCCGCTGAGGAGATGGAGCAAAAGGGCCTCACGTTCTCCGGCAGCGCCCTCAACGAGCTCGCCATTCTCACCTCCGCCATCCGCGAGATCCTTTCGCTCTCGCTCAAGTCCTTCTCCTCGCAGGACGTCGCGCTCGCCCAACAGGTCGAGCCGCTCGAGCAGGTCATCGACACGCTCAAAGAGCAGATGCGCACGCGCCACATCCTGCGCATGCAGCAGGGCCATTGCAGCATTGAGGCTGGCTTTGTCCTCTCCGATCTTCTGACCGACCTTGAGCGCACATCCGACCACTGCTCCAACATCGCCGGCTGCGTCATCGACGCCCGTGCGCATAACCTCAACCTGCACGAAACGCTGCGCCAGGCCAAGACTGCCGACGGCAGCTTCCAGCAGACGTACGAATCCTACGTGGAAAAGTACCAGCTTCCTGTTCCGTCGTCAAACGTGTAAAAAGCGGGGCGCTTGCGAGCGCCCCATTTTTGCTATTTTCTTGCTTGTAAAGCGCCCGTTTCCCTGCTATACTACGGTCATTAGGTTATTTCCGCGCAAACTGTCAATTTTGCGCGGTAGGAAAGGATGATACCATGGACCCGATTTATGAGATCGAATTGCAGGACTGCCCCTACTGCCGCGGCACCGGTACGGTGGAGGATGAGCAGGGCTGGTGCGTTTATGTCACCTGTGTCGACTGCGGCGCGCAGACCGCGCACGCAAGCTACGAGTCCCCCGAGGAACGTCTGGCCGCCGCGCAGCAGGTCGCGCACCTGTGGAACGTCGGCAAGGTTCTGAACCCCGGCGTCGGCGACTGATTCGACTGGAACTGCATAAAAAGGACGGAAGAAAAGCATCTTCCGTCCTTTTTGTGCTCAACCGCCGTTTGAGCGCGCGAAACTCCCCCTCCATTGCGCGTTTTCCTGCAATCGGCTATACTGAACTCATCAAGGACGTCCGCACTTTATAGAAACGGAGTTTTGCCTTTATGAACATCGACATCGGCAGCAAGATCAAAACGCTGCGCCTCTCCAAAAGCATGACGCAGGAGCAGCTTGCAAAAGCCCTCCACGTGAGCGCACAGGCCGTGAGCAAGTGGGAAAACGGAGTTTCCCATAGTTAAAGATACCACACCCAATATCACAAACTCACGCTTAAACAATATTCCTTAGTCAACCACATACAATAACAAATACAAAAAAGCTGGAAGCAGACTTAATTTTGCTCCCAGCTTTTCTTTATTGTTTTGATGAAGTCGTTCAATGATACTTGTTTTTGCTATCTGCTTACATAATGTGCATACTTGTCACTTGTGTTCTGATATATCTGTCCCTCTTATTGCCTAAACTCATATTAAGGGTGTGATATATCCAAGTGCAATAGCCTTGTTATAGGCTTCGATAGCATTTTTAGCCCCCAGCTTATCATAGATGCTTTGGATATGGTTGTAAAGTGTCCGTTCACTGATATACAGTTCTTGCGCTATTTCATGCTTTGTTTTCCCTGTTCCAATCGCCTTAATAATTTCCGCTTCACGATCTGTCAGGGGATCTAATAAAGGGGGCGTAGTGGACTTGTGACCTTTACTAATAGCTGTGAGTTTTTTTACCAACTCGTCAGCAGAAGCAGACTTATCAATATAACTTACGGCGCCTTTTTTAAGTGCCTCCTGTCTATAAACTGGCATATCATAAGAGGATAGCATAACCACCTTTATTTTTGGCTTTTTACTATATATCGTTTCTATCAGATCAATGCCAGAACTTTTTGACTGCTCTCTTAGGTTGACATCAAGTAATACAATGTCCCATTCGTCTACGGAAAGAATATTCCAAAACTCTGTTTCATTACTTACATAGCGACAGATAGAGATTTCATCCCAATCTTCCAGAAGTTTGCTTAAACTCTCTCCAAATATCCTGTGATCATCAAATAGTAATATCTTCATTTTTTCTCCCCAAAACTGCCGTTGCAGTTAAAATACCATCTTTCTCTAAATACTGAATGTTACCACCATTCCCATTTATCAACACCGTCAAGAACAGCATACCACCTTTGGAAGAAAGAATATTTTCAATGTCATTTGGTTTCGCTCCATCATTTTGACAGGTAATTACGAGTCTACTTTCTTCATTTAGCGCGATTTCCAAATGAATAAAAGTAGCGGCAGCGTGTTTATAAACATTGTTGACAAGTTCTTTGATTATCTGCATAGTCTGTTCCAAACTGTTATCTTTTTTCAAAGCAATCCTTGCTTCGCTGTCAATCGTGAAATCTACAAGTATATTCTTCTTTGGGTACAGCTTCTTAATCGCGTCAAGCATATATCCGATATGTTCCCATGAAGCATACCCCGAAAAGATATTAGAGGAATAGAAATTCATCATATTTCTTACCCGCAATTCCAAATCAGACAATATCCTTTTTGTTTCATCAACATCTGGTGAGCGAAGCGACAGGAGATTTTTGGCACCTCCAATGTCTTGAAGCACATCGTTATGAAGCAGTCTTGAGAAATCTTCCCTCTCATTTGCAATATAGTTCGTTAATTCATAATACTTTGTCAACTCCTTGTAACGGGCTTCCATGTCGCCAAGATGAATGACAGCAAAAGCCTCAAATAAAAGCATTATAAGCTGAAAAAATACATTGACTTGCAGGGTGGACAAATCAAAGCAATAAAGTACGATTGTAAGCAAAGGAATCATGAAAACAAGGACATATCTTGCTTTCCTCTGGGCAATCGGAAGAATATTAACCTGTTTCAAATTTATATATTTATAATCAAGGAAAATTCCCACGAACATTCCAATTAACATAGTTACCGCAGGTAGAATTCGGAAATTGAAAAACGACAGTATGATAGACGCAATTCCAAACAGCAAGCGAACCATTTTTCCCCGGCTTGCGTCAGTTCTTACCAGCATTATTCCGATAATCAATGCAAAAACCAGAAATGCACCCGTGTATAAGGTGGAAAATCCATCATACATCAGCGCCGCAATAAAGGAAACAGAAAGCAGGTTCCAGCCACATTCAGATATTGTTGCCTTTCGCCGTGATGTCATTACATGTAGATAGAGCAGATTGAAATAACAAAGCAAGACGGCAATCGACAATAAGTTGATGGCTCCGTCATTCGCAATTCCTTTATGTGTTCTATCCAATATAACCCATAAAGTCACAATACCCGCATGAAGAAACAGATACGGATAGAAGCGTTTATCCTGCATAGACCCCCCTCCTTTCAGCTAAAATTCATTATGTTAGTAATATGATGATACGATCCGTTCTTTAGTCATCAGACATAAACCACACGCAGTCAAAACTATTATACTCACTGGAGAAAATAGTAGCAACACCCACACATTATTCGTTTTCATAAATATCCCACATTTTAAGAAAACCAGCAAAATATGAAGCAGTGTTGCAAAGATAGGAATACTCTTAAACCAGTTCATATTTCTAATCCAGAGAATCAAAACATTTATAAATGCCGAATACAATATGCTAAGGATCAGAAAATAGGTGCCTGATAACAAGATAAGGTTTGGCAGACGAATGGAAATCATCAAAAGCAGAGGAAACAAAAGAATCAGCGTTCCAATCCATAGTGATAGCAGATTCTCTTTAACAATACTTGAGATTTTAATACCATTAGCAAGTTTCCATTCTATTCTCTTTGTAATTTTTTCTTGCTGCAACATATCCTTGCTTATTTCTCCGGCAAAAAAGATAAATAAGCACAGGTAGCCATCAAGCATAAAATACTTTATATCAACGCCAAATACAATGTTCTCTGAAATATCCCCAAAGTTCATCAGAGAGATTATGCCGAAGATAGTTGCTACCGCACTCATAAATATAAAATTCCAGTTCAATACCCTTTTAAGGTTTAAGGTTATCAAACCCATTCGCCATCCCTCCTGATAACTGTTTCGTTGCTCATGTGCCGAGTCTTAAAGAAACTTAATAGTGCAAACATCATGCAAAGTGCAACATCAACCACAATAATCAAATAGTCAATTCCTATATGATGTTGATTCACAAGCTCTGTAATTCGTTCTGCCGACATCGCAATCAAATAAACCAGTGCAAAATTACCAAAGAACAGAACATTTTTGAACAGTTTTACTCGTTTCACATCCAGTACAATGATATTCAAAGCGACAATCTCACAAAAACTAAGTACAAGAATACTAAGATAAACGCATACGATCCGCCCAAAGCTCATTGTCCAGTCGGTAAAGTAATAGCAACTCATAAAAACAAAGAACGGGATAATACCAGAAAAGCGGAAAATCTGTACCGAATACTGTTTTATAATCTCTTTTACCGCAATTCCAGAAGCTGCAAAAAATTCAATTCTCCGGCTTAACTTATCCTTTGCTGTCAAATCTACAATCATAGCACCGGATTGCAGGGAGGTAAGACCCAAAATAACCGCATAGAGCATTAAGACTAAATAATCCTCTCCCTTAGACTGCAAGGCGTCCATCTGCATTGCAAAGCTCATAAAAGTTGCCAGAATGGCAACAATCGCAGTATCAATTAGGAGGCTTTTGCTTCTGGTAAGATAGTAGACTGCGCCTTTTCCCATGTTACTCATACCGATTGCCCTCCTTAATAAAGATTTCTTCCAATGATTGTCCTTGCATTTCTTGAATACCCTTATCAAACAGCAATCTGCCATTTTTAATCATAGATACATCATCAGCGCACTTTTGAATCTCGCTAAGGTCATGTGAAGTGATAATAACCGTTTTTCCGTCAGCTTTTAGAGCCTCTATCAAACTACGGATTTCTACTCTGGATATGGGGTCTACACCCGATGTTGGTTCATCCATGAGCAGAATATCCCGTCCCATCATAATCACAATCAAAAGGGACAGTTTTCTTTTCATTCCTTTAGAATAAGTGCTAACACGCTTTCCTAAATGCTCGGTCAATCCTAATTGCGTACAATAACTGTCTGAACGATCATTTATTTCAAATCCAAAGTATTTCCCAAAAATTCTCAAATTTTCAAGACCAGTCTGTTCTTCATACAGATAGTCATTTTCAAGCTCCATTGCATATTTCCCTGCAATGTTGATTGTCCCTGCATTTGGCTGGTATACCCCTGTAATCAAGCGTAGCAGTGTTGTCTTTCCAGAACCGTTCGGGCCAATAATCGCATGGATTGTATTTGCTTTTACATTCAGGCTAAAATTCTCAAACAAAACTCTGCCACCAAAACCTTTTTTTAAGTTCTTTACTTCAATCGCATTTTGAATCTCAGACATATTTTTTGCTCCTTTCATTTGGTGCTCCACCATATAGGTATAGTGTATAAAACGAAGAAGCATTTTGCATGAGTAATTACTGCAATTTCGATACTGCCATCAGGCAAATGTCACAGAAACCTCACAACGAGAAAAAATTTAGTATTCAGTCAGCTTCACAATTACATTACTCTGCTGATACAGCCAGTCCGTAAATTCTTTCGGGCTGGCT